>LNFM01000296.1_pt1 | contig 128008 bp, 115 predicted proteins | sample 596031 | NCBI WGS metagenome assembly LNFM01 (sample SAMN04254537, study PRJNA301005) | activated carbon metagenome | isolation source: dual media filters at the Ann Arbor, Michigan drinking water treatment plant | place: USA: Ann Arbor | reverse complement strand
TTGGGATTTTCTGAAATGATTTTTTGTGCAACTGCATCAATTTCATCTAAAGTGAAAATTATTTCCATTGTTGTTTTAGATTTTAGTTATCAGTTTTTTTATGTGAATCTTGCGTCACTCAGTTTGTAATAATTTTTATTTTAAAGTATCAACTTTAAATTTATTTTTTTTACGATGCTTTTATTTTTATTAGACGTATAGTAAAGAACTAAATTATCTTTTGCAAAAATTAAGGAGTCCATTTGTCCATAATTCAATAAAATAGCGTCAGAAATGTTAACGCTTAATTCTTTACTGTTCGTGAAGTTATGAATAATCAATTTTTCAAACTCTTCGTTTTTGATGTGCGCAATAAAGTTGGAATTGTTTTTTACTTTTTGGACGTGAGAATATTGCTCAATTGGTCTATTTTTATCTGTAAATACAAAAACTCTTGAATAACATGGTCCACCACATGGAAATCCAACTTCAGTATATAAATTATTACATTCATGAATTTGCGACATTTTAGGTCGTGTATCAATAATTTTAGTAAACTTACTATTTCCTTTTTTCGATACTATTGTCAATTTATATGCATCTGAATTTCGATTGGGAATTTCTTCAAGTACTGAAATAAACTTATCATTTTCACAATTATAAATACTTTCTAAATACTCATTATTACTCTCAATTTTATTCGTTTTTGTAGATTCTTTTATACTTTTTTCTTTCCTTGATGTTGGTACATTACTTTTATCTTTATTTGTATCTTTTTGACAACCTAGAAATATAAATAAGAAAAATATAAAATATTTTTTCATTCTAAGTTTTTTTAAAATTATTGCTAACACTGAATACTGCCAACTATTTTATCTAGGATTGAAAACTAAAAAGGGAACAATAACTTCTTCTAGAGAAATTCCACCATGTTGATAGGTATTTCTGTAATAACTTACATAATGGTTATAATTGTTTACGTAAGCCAAAAAGTTATCATTCTTTGCAAAAATATAAGAACTACTCATATTTATTGCTGGTAAGCCAATTTTTTTTGGGTCCTTTATGGCGTAAACATCCTTATCTTCATAAGTTAAACTTCGTCCTGTTTTGTATCTTAAGTTTAAACTTGTATTCTTATCACCAATCACTTTTGATGGATTTTTCACATTTATAGTTCCGTGATCTGTTGTGATTATTAATTTAAATCCAAGTTTTTGACCTTGTTGAATTATATCTATCAATGGCGAGTTTTTAAACCAACTCAATGTCAATGAACGGTAGGCTTTATCATCTGATGCTAATTCCTTTACAACATCCATTTCAGTTTTAGCATGAGATAGCATGTCTACAAAATTGTATACAACAGTAACTAAATTATTGTCTTTTAGAGCTCTAAAATTATCAGCTAATTTTTTTCCACCAGCCAAATTTGTGATTTTGAAATAATCTTGTTTTATATTTAATCCCAAACGTTTTAAATGTGCTGTTAAAAATTCGGCTTCAAATAAGTTTTTACCACCTTCTTCAACATCATTCTTCCAGTATTGAGGAAATTGTTTTTCCATTTCTAAAGGAGTTAATCCTGAGAATATAGCATTTCTAGCATATTGTGTTGCCGTTGGAAGTATAGCAAAATAGGGCGTTTCTTTCTCTAATTTGTAATAATTATTGATGGTACTTTCCATAGCTTTCCATTGATCATAACGTAAATTGTCAATTACAATAAAAAGTACCGGTTTATCTTTTTTTACTAACTCGGGAACAACTAATTCTCTGAATAAAGTGTGAGATTGAATAGGTTTATCTGCTTTAGGACTGAACCAATCTTCATAATTTCTTTCAATAAACTTTCCAAATTGTGAATTGGCTTCTACTTTTTGTGATTCTAAAATAGTAATTAAATTAGAGTCTTCAATGTTTTCTAATTCTAATTCCCAAAAGATTAACTTTTTGTATAACTCAATCCAATCTTCATAGGAATTCACCATAGAAAGTTCTAAAGCAATTTTTCTAAATTCCTTTTGATAATCTAAAGTTGTTTTTTCTGAAATCAATCTAGAATGGTCTAAATTCTTTTTCAAACTCAATAAAATCTGATTTGGATTTACTGGTTTGATAAGGTAATCGGCAATTTTAGAACCAATTGCTTCTTCCATGATATATTCCTCTTCGCTTTTTGTAATCATTATTACTGGCGTAGAAGATTTTTTCTCTTTAATTTCTGATAGCGTTTCTAATCCGCTCATTCCCGGCATATTTTCATCTAAAAAAACTACATCAAAATTGTTTTCAGCAAAAATATCTACTGCGTCACGACCATTATTACAAGTAGTTACTTCATAATTTTTCTTCTCTAAAAAAAGGATGTGTGGTTTTAACAAATCAATCTCGTCATCCACCCAAAGTATTTTGATTTTATCCATAATGGTATTTAATTTGGTGCAATTTACTATTTATAGAACGAACGATGTATTAAAATTATTGTAAAAAAAATAGTAATAAATAGCATTAGGTATATTAAAAGATAAAAATGATTAAATTTGAATTTTAAAAATATTTTATATGAAATCGCCACAAAAAAAGAGTTTGTTGCAAACAAACACCAATAAGTAAAGGCGATAACATATATGACCGCTAACAAATCAAAATTTACATATATGAAATTATTGCAACGTTTATCACTTATAACTTTAGCTACAATAACAATAGTAAGTTGTAACAAGAAAGAAACCACTTTTGTTGATCCTTTATTAACTAATAGAGATACAACCATCAATCCATCAGATGATTTTTTTAATTATGCTAATGGAGGTTGGTTTAAAAAACATCCTATTCCTTCTTCTGAGAGAAGTAATGGTATTTTTAGAATGATTCAGGACACCATCAACAATCAAATAAAATCTATTTGTGAAACTTCCGCTGAAGCTGGTGCTGAAAAAGGTAGTAATAAACAAAAGATTGGCGATTTTTATGCTTCTGGAATGGATTCTACAACCATCAATAAACTAGGAATAAATCCTTTAAAAGACGAATTTTCTAAAATTGATGCCATTAAAGATGTTCCAAGTTTGTTGAAAGAAATAGGTCATTTGCATACTATTGGTTCTGGAGCTGGTTTCGGTTTTTATGTTGGGCAAGATGATAAAAATAGTGCTAAAAATGCTATTTTTCTTCATCAAGGAGGTTTAGGATTAGGACAGAGAGATTACTATTTCAATACTGATGAAGAAACTGTTACTATTCGTACAGAATACGTTAAACATGTTCAAAAGATGATGGAGTTGATAGGAGTTAAACAAGATTTAGCTTCAAAAAATGCGGCTTCAATCATGAAATTAGAAACCGATTTAGCGAAAGCTTCAAGGAAATTAGAAGCTTTGCGTGATCCAATTAAGAACTATAACAAAATGAGTATTGCCCAATTGAATGGAATTACTCCAAATATTGATTGGAATGTAACTCTTAAAGATTTCGGAATTGCTAAAGTAGATACTGTAATAGTTGGACAACCAGAATTTTATAAAGCATTAAATGGAATGCTAAAATCTTATGCAATCGAAGATTGGAAGACATATTTAAAATGGGATTTAGTTAATACGTATGCTTCTTATTTGAATAAAGAAGTTGAAGATCAAAATTTCAAATTTTATTCTACTGTGATGAGCGGTGTTAAGGTTCAAAAACCAAGATGGAAGCGTATTGTTGAGCAAACAGATGGTTCTTTAGGAGAATTGATTGGTCAAGTTTATGTTGATGAATATTTGCCAAAAGGAACGAAAGAAAAACTTCTTGAAATTGGTAATAATATTCGTGATGTTTATGCAGTTCGTATCAAAAATCTTGATTGGATGAGTGAACCAACTAAGAAAAAAGCTTTAGATAAATTGAGCAAAATTGTAATGAAAGTCGGTTATCCTGATAAATGGAAAGATTTAAGTTCTGTAACCATTGACAGAAATAATTATTTAAAGAATGTGATGGCAGTTAACAAATGGTCTTACGATTATATGACAAATAAATATGGTAAACCAGTTGACAGAACGGAATGGGGCATGTATCCACAAACATATAATGCATATTACAATCCAAGTAATAATGAAATTTGTGTTCCAGCATGTAATATTATTGTTCCAGGATTTGAAGGAAGAATGCCTGATGATGCTATTTTATATGGAATTATTGGAGGTTCTACCTTTGGTCACGAAATTACACATGGTTTTGATGATCAAGGAAGCCAGTATGATGACAAAGGAAATTTAAACAATTGGTGGACCGCTGAAGATTTGAAGAAATTCAAACAAAAAACAGCGTTAATTGTTGCTCAGTATAGTAAATTTAAAGTAGGTGATAAGAATGTGAATGGAGACGCTACACAAGGAGAAAACATTGCTGATTTAGGTGGAGTAGTTATGGGATATGAAGCATTCAAAAAAACAAAGCAATTTAAAACCAACGAAAAAATTAGTGGATTAACTCCAGACCAAAGATATTTTCTAGCTTATGGTTACGCTTGGATGGTTAATGGAACCAAAGAGTATTTATCGCAGCAAGTAATGACCGACGTTCATTCGCCAGCAAAATATAGAATTAATGGTCCGTTGGCAAATATTCCAGAGTTTCACAAAGCATTCAATATTAAACCCGGAAGTGCAATGTATCAACCAGATTCTTTGAGAGTTGTGATTTGGTAATATTTAAAATATAATAGTAAAAGGAAAGGCATTAGACCAACAAAATTTACAAATGAAAACAACATTTCATTCAAAAGATTTTGTTTTAAATATTCCGAAAACCCAAATTAATTTATAGTACATAGTTTATGAAAAAAAGTATTGTTGCTTTAAGTCTTGTTTTATTATTTGCCTCTTGTAAAAAAGAAGAACGCGTTAAAACGGATTCAGATTTTGAAACTTACAAAAAAACCTTTGTAGACAATTTGTGGAAATTGAATCCAGGTTGGGCTTCCAATGTAGGTTTTCATAAATATGATAGCGTTTTGGTTGTACCAAATGCGGATTATTCCAAGAAATTGGTAGATTTTGCTAAAGCCAATTTAGATTCGTTAGAAACTTATTCTGTAGACAATTTATCAGATAATAATAAAACGGATTTCTATATGATTAAGAATTATGCAGAAGGTTCTCTTTTTTCTATTAACGAATTAAAAGCAGATACTTGGAATCCTTCTGAGTACAATGTTTGTGGTGCTTTCGCCGAAATATTAAACGGAAGTTACGACACGTTAGAAACTCGATTGAAGAATTTCGGAACTAAAATGAACAACATACCAGCGTATTATGAAGCTGCAAAAAACAATATAAAAAATCCAACAATTGAACATACGCAGTTAGCAATCGACCAGAATTTAGGTGGCATTTCGGTGTTTGAATCCGATTTAAAAACTGCTTTAGACAAAAGTAAATTATCGGAATCAGAGAAAACTACTATTTTAAACAAAGCTCAAAAATCTGTTGAAGCTATTAAAAGCTATGTTACTTGGTTGCAAAAACTGGAAAACAAATCGCCGAGATCATTCCGATTAGGAAAAGAACTATATGCTAAGAAATTTGATTTTGATATTCAATCAAGTTATTCAGCTGACGAAATCTATCAGAAAGCAATTAATCACAAGAAAGATTTGCATGAAAAAATGTTTGTTTTAGCCGATAAATTGTGGTCAAAATATCTCGGTTCAGCTCCGAAGCCAACTGATAAATTGCAAGTTATCCGTCAAGTTATTGATAAAATATCATTGCAACATACAACGCCAGAAAAATTTCAATCGGAAATAGAAAAGCAAATTCCAGAACTTACGGCTTATGTAAAAGCTAAAAACTTATTATATATCGATCCTTCAAAACCTTTGGTAGTGCGAAAAGAACCTGATTATATGGCTGGTGTTGCTGGTGCGTCTATTTCGTCGCCTGGACCTTATGACAAAAATGCTAATACATATTACAACGTAGGAAGTATGTCAGGTTGGGAAGCCGAACGTTCTGAAAGTTATTTGAGAGAATACAACGATTATATTTTACAAATTTTAAATATTCACGAAGCCGTTCCTGGTCATTACACGCAATTGGTTTACAGCAATCAATCGCCAAGTATTATCAAATCTATTTTAGGAAACGGAGCAATGGTTGAAGGTTGGGCAGTTTATACCGAACGAATGATGTTGGAAAGTGGCTACAAAAACTCCGACGAAATGTGGTTAATGTATTACAAATGGAATTTGAGAACAACATGCAATACTATTTTAGATTATAGTGTTCACACCAAAAATATGTCAAAAGAAGAAGCGATTAGTTTGCTAACCAATGAAGCCTTTCAACAACAAGCTGAAGCTGATGGTAAATGGAAGAGAGCTACTTTATCGCAAGTACAATTGTGTTCCTATTTTACAGGTTATACAGAGATTTATGACTTTAGGGAAACCTTAAAAAAGAATGAAGGTGACCAATTTGATTTAAAGAAATTCCACGAAAAGTTCTTAAGTTATGGCAGTGCACCAGTTAAACATATCAAAGAATTGATGCTGGATAAAAAGTAATAAAAAAGTAAATTAGAAAAGGAGTTCAAACAATTTTGAACTCCTTTTTTAATTATAAAATTTTTTTCACTAACCAATAAACTACAATAAAAACGATTACGGTTCCAAAGCAACCAAATTTTGTTTTCTTGGCGGCAAAAAATGCTGCGATGAATGCAATTAAGTTTTTCATAATTTCTATTTATTAATTATACCATCTATTTTTTGCGCTAATTGATAATCTAAATCTGTAATTTCGCCTTTGTCGTGTGTAAATAATGAAATTTCTAATTGAAATGCTTTATGAATTTTACAATCCGGATGATGATTCATTTCATCAGCAAGTTTAGCTACTTTCAGAAGAAATTCAACCAATTCTGTTTGTGACTTGAACTTTAAATTAGTTACTAATTTTCCGTTTACGGTTTCCCAATTAATATTTTCCATTTAATAGTTCGCCACCAATGGCAGATTTAGCTTCGATTCCTAATTTTTTCATCATTTCATATGTTGTGCAGACTGCAGCCGATGTTACTGGAATTCCACATTCAGCCTGAATTAAATCAATAGCTTCTAACGATGGCATTTGCACACAAGCAGATGCTACTAAAACATCAACATCGGTCAAATCTAATTGTTTGTATATTTCTAACAAATTCAATGGGTTTTGTGCTGCAACTTCCAAATTATCTGGAATTTCTAATGCAATACTTTGTTTTACTTTGATACCTTGATTTTCGATATAATCGACAACCATATCAGTCAATGGTCGCATATAAGGTGTAATAATTGAAATTTGTTTGGCTCCTAAAACCTTCAAACCATTTATCAAAGCTCCGGCAGAAGTTACAATTGGAGTAGGGAAGTCGTTAGCAACAGTTTCTTGATGTAAATTGACTTCCGAAACGCAATGATATCCACGACCCATACTCATTATCGCTACCAAACAAGCATAACCCATAACATCGACATGAGCGTCAGAAAGTTCTTGTGCACATTTCAAACTCATGGCATCCATAGTTTCGAGTTCTTCTTTCGTTACTTTTTTCATTCGCATTCTACTGCTGTGGAAGGTAAAGCGCTCTGGCAAAATTGTTTCGCGTGAACGAAAGATTGCTGGTATTTCGGTTTCCATCGTTACGTTTGAAGATGGAACTATTTGTCCTATTCTGTATTTCATTTATATTTAGTTTGCAGTCTCAGTCACAGTTAGCAGTCTGAAAACTGAAAACTGAGACTGAATACTAATTTTATATTTCTCTAACCGTATTCACAATTGTTCCAATTCCATCAACAGTTGCTTCTACAACATCGCCATCATACAACCATTCTTGTGGGTTTCTTCCAGCTCCAACACCTGCTGGCGTTCCTGTTGCAATAATGTCACCTGGTTCTAAAGTGAAAACGATACTCAAATCTTCGATTAAATCATTGATATTGAATAATAAGAATTTTGTATTTGAATTTTGCTTTTCAACTCCATTTACTTTTAAAGATAAATTCAAATTGTGTGGGTTTTCGATTTCGTCTTTGGTTACCAAAATTGGTCCCATTGGTGCGAAAGTGTCTTGTCCTTTTGAAACAATCCATTGTCCTTCACGACGACAATCACGAGCTGAAATATCATTAATTACTGTATAACCAAAAACATAATCCATTGCATCGGCTTTTGGAACATATTTTCCTTTTTTACCAATAACAACTGCCAATTCCACTTCCCAATCTAATTGTTCTGTAAGTTTGGTGTTTTTTATAATTTCTGTATTGGTAGCAGTTACTGTTGTTGGTGGTTTTGAAAAAATGATTGGTTTTTGAGGTAATTTGCCTGTGGTGTCTAATGTTCTAGCACTTTCAGCAACGTGCTCTGTATAATTTAAACCAATTCCGATGATATTTTTTCGAGGTTTTGGAATAGGAGCAAGGAACGTTACTTCGTCCATTTCGTAGGCGATTTCATCAAATAGTTCAGCATCTGTTTCAGCAATCATATCGTTAAGTTCTTCAACCAATTCGAATCCCATGTCGATTAGTTCTAACATTGAAGTTGGTAATGGAAAATTGGATATCTCTCCAAAATCTTCCATATCTATCACTTGGTTGTTATGAATGAATCCTAATCTTGGTTCGGTGTCGTTTGTTTTGTAAGTAAGTAGTTTCATGTTTAAGCCGCTAAGACGCAAAGGCGCCAAGTTAAAAGTCTATTATCTATTCTCTTTAATCTATTTTCTGATGTCCATTATTTTCTTCCAATTCTCTTCCTTGAAATAATCCTAAACTTTCAATTACTGGTAAATCATTGAAATTGAACAAGCAAGCGTCTTCAGTTTCAGATAAATTGTGATGTTCGTGCCAAGCCCAAGATGGAACACAGAAAATATCACGTTCTTTCCAATAAAAACGTTTTCCATTAATTATGGAATATCCTTTTCCTTTGGCACATTGATATACAAATGATCCTGTGTGTTTATGCGCTTTTCCTTTGAAACCTGCTGGTAATAATTGCATTGCCGCACCCATAGTTTGCATCACATGTCCGCCAGTTAACGGATTGGAATATTGCATAAATATACCATCAAACGGATTGACCTCGTTTACTTTTTGAGCTTCCAATAAAGCAGGATAGACATTCTTCCAAGAATATTTGAATAATGGTGAATAAGGTTTGTCCCAAGTTTTATCGGCTGGAATTAATCCTGCACAACCATAAGTTATTGGTGAATAATTTAATGGTTTTACTAATTCTTGTTTACCATCGTAAACCGCATAATCATTTGCTTCTAATGCATTAACTAGTGGAATATCCAAACCATCTTGCCAAATGCAAGTTTTTCCGCCTTCCTCGACGCCGTGTTCGTGCCAAGTGGAATTGGGTGTGATAACAAAATCATTGACTTCCAACATTATTTTATTGCCATCGACAACGGTATATCCTTTTTCGCCTTCCATAATAAAGCGTAGGGCAGAAGCACGATGACGATGAGCCGAAGTACTTTCTCCAGGACGAGTTACTTGAATTCCGGTATACAACCAACCCACAGCAGCAGAAACGTCTTTTCGTTTATCATTAACTAAATAAACCACGCGTCTTCCTGCTTGTTCTGGTGTAACTAATTCGGAGGATTTTAAAACTAATTCGCGTAAATCATCATATTTCCAAAGCATTGGAACCGATGAACTTCTTGGTTCCCAAGGTTCGATATCGTTGGCAACCGTCCACAATGCACCAGCACCAAGTGTTTCTAATTCTTTGTAATAGGCTATCAATTCAGGAGAATCTTGTACTCTTGCGCGACCAATAACGTCGTCTGAAAATTTATCTTCCATAATTATTATTTAAAAAAAAATGTTGACTGAGGCTCTCGAAGTCATCATTTTTACTATCTTTTATTAAACTCTTCGTGATTATCAATAAACGTAATTTTTCGAGTAGGAGCAATATTTACTCTTAAATCAAAAATATCAAATCTATTGTAATGTCCGAGAATATCATGCATTTGTTTTGGTTGGATGCATTTTTCCAAATCAATATCGGCGTAAACCATTCCGTCATCGTCAATTAGTGGCTCTCCAATTACGGCGCCATTTGGACCAATAAATCCTGAAAATGCTGAATTTTTTCTAGTTAAAAGTTCATCAACATTTGGAACATCTTCTCGTAAAGCGTCTTTTATTTCTTGAGAAACTGTAGAACACGAAACTATGGTAAATAACTTTCCTTCAAATGAATGAGCTGCTGCACGAATTTTAATTGCTTCAGCCATATTGTAATCTGGTGGTGCGACTGGAAGCGAAATATAATTTGCAATGTGAATTAATTCGCCTTGAGAAAGTAACGTAAAACGTGCTAAAGTATTAGTGTTTTCACCACAAGCTAAAGTTCCGATTGGACCAATTTCAGTGTTGTAAACCTTTAAAGAAGAACCATCGCCACTTGTCCACGTTAATTTTTCTGCCCAAGTCGGAACAAGTTTTCTGTGTTTTCCTATTAGAGTTCCGTTGTTGTCTATGATTAAATTAGTGTTGTAAATTTCGCCATAAGAATCGCCACGTTCATTGATTCCGATAACGATATGTATGTTGTTGTCTTTTGCAGCTTGGAATAATGGTTTCATTGATTCATCAGAAACGGCAACAGAATTTTTATACAATTGCTCGTACCATTTACTTCCTTGAACAGGCGTCATAATCCAATTCCAATAAGGATAACCAGCGATAAAAACCTCCGGAAAAGCTATTAATTGCGCTCCGTTTTGGCTGGCTTCTTTGATAAAAGAAATAGCTTTATCAATCGTTTTTTCTACATTCAGAAAAACTGGTGATGTTTGAACTGTTGCGGCTTTGAATTTTTTAAAGTCCATATTATGGGTCGTATGTTATTTCTTTATATTTAATAGTATCGTAAGTAAAGTCATCACTTCTTTTTATGATGATTAACCATTCTGTATTTTCAGGAATTTCATTATTTTTCCCACGTAAGTTTATCCATCCATTATTATTAATAATTTCTTTTTTAAAACTTTTGTCAAATTTTCTATTAAATCCATTTATAACTTGAATGTTTTTAATTTCAAATTTAGAATTTAAAATTATTTTATAAAAAGCAAAGTCTTTATCGGTTTTTAAATCTTGCTGACTTATCAAAAAATTATAATAGCTACATGAATTTAATATGTTTAGTTTATTACTTATTTCAATATTATTAGCTTTTAAATTTGTTAGGAGTTTAGTCAAATTATTTATGTTTTTTTGATATTGTGTATTAAATTTTGGGTATAAATTTTCATCAAATACTTTGTCTATTTGCTTGGAACCGGAACAAGAATTTGTAGAGTATTGATTGTTACTAGTATTTGAATAAGCAAAAATAATCCATTCTGAATTTAACGTAAAAAACATTTCATAAAAACTCTGCAGATTTACTATGTTAGATTTTACATTTCCTTTATATATTTCAATTGTTTCAAATTCGATAAAATATGGTTCGTGTTCATTATTTCCATTCCATTCATTACTAACTTTACTAACTTTAATTTTTGCTATAAAATCTGCATTGATAAACTGTTGACTAAATGTTGAAACACCACAAGAACAACCAATAGCTTTAATTGAAGAAATAATAAATAATATGAAAATTATTTTTTTCATTTAAATTGTAAATTTAGAAATCTTACTCTTCATTTCCTCATTAAAAGGTTCTGCTTTGATGTTTTGTCTATCTTCTTGAATTTTTACGTTTACCAAAGTTACTTCGCCTTCTAATACAGTTTGTTCGTTTTGATTAACAAATTGGAATCCGCAAATTATAGAGGAAGTTTTTAGTTCTTTTACCCAAAGTTTTTTGGTTAGAGTTTCTCCAATTCTTGCAGCGTTTTTGAATTGTACTTTCAAATCTACTGTTGGAATTCCGTTGGTTTCGTGCATTTTGGAGAATGGTCTTTCTAAGGCTTCTTCAAACCAATCTTCAACTAAATCATTAAGCATTTCAAGAAAACGCGGATAGAATACTATTCCAGCGTAGTCAATGTGTTTGAAACGGATTTTTTCTTGTTTAATGAAAGGTTGGCTCATATTGAATAACGATTGAAGATTAACGATTTTTGAATTTTGAACAAATTAAAATTTCTCACTACTTGCTTTTCTCCAAAAATACAAAAATTCTTTTGGAACTGTGCTTTCAAATAACAAACAACCGGTTTCTAATTCGGGAAATATTTCGGCAAAGGTTTCTACTTTGTTTCGGTCTATTCTTGTAGTGATTACATCACGTGTTACTTCATCTGGATGTGATAATCCTGCTGATGCCATTAAATCCATGGCAGATTTTACTGTTTCGTGTTGGAAACGAGCAACACGAACGCTTTTTTCTTCAGGAACTAATCCTTTCATTAAATCTGGATTTTGTGTAGCAACTCCGGTTGGACAAGTGTTGTTGTGACATTCGAGTGCTTGAATACAACCCAAGGCAAACATCATTCCACGTGCAGAATTACATAAATCGGCACCTAATGAAAGTGTGCGAACAATATCAAAACCAGTTATAACTTTTCCAGAAGCAATTATTTTGATTTGATCTTTGATTCCGAAGCCATTTAATGAATCATAAACAAAAGCAATCGCATCGCGCAAAGGCATTCCAACGTGATCAGAATATTCTTGTGGTGCAGCACCAGTTCCGCCTTCGCCACCATCAACAGTGATAAAATCTAAATATGTTTTGGTTTCGACCATTGCTTTACAAATCGACAAAAACTCTGATTTATTTCCGATACAAATTTTGATTCCAATTGGTTTTCCTTCGGAACCTTTTCGCAATAGTTTCACAAACTCCATTAGTTCTAATGGCGTTGAAAAAGCAGAGTGGGTTGGAGGTGACAAAATATCTTGACCTTTTGAAACTAATCTGATAGCTGCAATTTCATCGGTTACTTTTTCTTTTGGCAAAATGCCACCATGACCAGGTTTTGCACCTTGTGAGAACTTAATTTCAATCATTTTGACATTGTCTAAAGTAGCTCTTTTTACAAATTCATCGTAATTGAATTTTCCTTCATCGGTGCGACAACTGAAATAGCCGGTTCCGATATTCCAAACGACATCACCACCTTGAAGATGATAAGGAGAAAGTCCACCTTCGCCTGTGTTGTGGTAGAATCCGCCTTGTTTTGCTCCATTATTCAATGCTAAAATCGCATTTTTACTTAATGAACCAAAACTCATTGCACTGATATTGAACATACTTGCATTATGGGGTTTAGTACATTGAGACGAACCAATATGAACTTTAGGATTTTCATTTACTTTAGAGAAAGGAATGGCGCGAATACTATGATTAATCCACTCATAACCATCTTGATAAACATCTAATTGTGTTCCGAAAGGCATTGAATCAGACTCTTTTTTGCTTCGTTGGTAAACAATACTTCTTTGCAAACGATTGAATGGTTTTCCTTCTAAATCGGTTTCTACAAAATATTGACGGATTTCTGGACCAAGCCCTTCTAATAAATAACGCATTCTACCTAATAATGGAAAATTTTTACGAATGGTTTTTTTGGATTGATACATATCATATAATCCCATTAAAATCAATGGAATGAATATCAAAAGTAGAAAACTGAATTTCCAATTGACGTAGATTAATATTCCTGTTAAGGAAAGAATGGTGATGCTTATTATTAGAAATGCTTTTCTCATTGTTTTATAACTATGGACTATTTACTAATCACTTTTTACTACTATTTCAACTTAAATCGTTGAATTTTTCCTGTTTCTGTTTTGGGTAATGCTTCTATAAAATTAATTACTCTTGGATATTTATATGGAGCTGCTACTTCTTTGAACCAATGTTGGATACGGTTTTTCATTGCATCTGTTGCTTTAGATTGATCATTTAGCACAATATGTGCACAAACTAACATTCCACGTTCCTCATCTGGCATTCCGACTACTGCACATTCTAGAATATCTTCGTGTGTTAAAAGTACGGATTCTACTTCAATTGCGGCAATATTGTAGCCAGAAGAAATAATCATATCATCGCCACGAGCTACAAACCAGAAATAGCCTTCTTCATCTTGACGGAAAATATCGCCAGTGATGTTCCAACCGTTTTCAACATATTCTTTTTGTTTGTCTTCTCTGTTCAAATACTTACAACCTGTAATTCCTCTAACGGCTAATCTTCCTGCTTCGTTTTTTGGTAATTCATTTCCTTTTGCATCAATAATTTTGGCTTCATAACCTGTGATGGCTAATCCTGTTGCTCCAGGTTTAATGTTTTCTTCATTAGATGAAATAAAAATATGTAGCATTTCTGTTGCTCCAATTCCGTCAATAATTTTCAATCCTGTTGTATCATACCAATCTTGCCAAACCTTTAATGGTAGAGTTTCACCTGCAGAAACACATTTGCGTAAGCTAGATATATCAAATTCTTTAACTTTAGTAGTAATGATACGCCAAGCGGTTGGTGCTGTGAAACAAATGGAGATTTTATAATCTTGAATGGCTTTTAAAAGTAAATCAGGACTTGGTTTTTCGATTAAAAATGTTGATGCTCCAAAATACATTGGAAACAAAACCAAACCACCTAAACCAAAGGTAAAACCTAATGGTGGACTTCCAGTAAAAATATCATTTTGAGTTGGTTGTAATGAATATTGTGGAAAACATTCGCAAATATTCAAAATATCTTTGTGAAAATGTGCGGTCATTTTGGGCAAACCTGTAGTTCCAGAAGTGAATCCAATTAATGCAACCGAATCGGATTTTGAATGATAATTATCAAATGTCTTTGGTTTAGAAGCCATCAATTCTTCTAATTGAGAATTACCATAGAAACAGGTTTTCTTTAAAAAATCAGATTTCACCAAATGCATTTCTTCTTCTAATTCTTTATCACAAAATGCATGAGAAATTTCGGCACAATCTATAATTGTTGTCAATTCTTTAGAACGAAGTAGAGGCATGGTTGCTACAACAATTCCGCCAGCTTTTAAAACAGCAAACCAACAGGCCACCATCATTGGATTGTTTGCAGAACGAATTAAAACTCTGTTTCCTGATTTCAAACCTAAATCATCAACTAAAACATGTGCAATTTGATTGGCTTTCTCATACAAATCTCGATAAGTCCAAGTTTCTTCAAATGTTCTAATGCATATGTTATTACCTCGACCTTCAGTAATATGATTATCTAATAATTTTTCAACACAATTCAGCATTTCAGGATGTTGAAATTGCGGTAAATCAGTAAAAACATAATTTGGCTGTAAGTCTAAACTTGGTAGGTTTATGTGTGCAAAATTATCTTCGTAATGATTCATTTGATATATTGTATATTGTATATTGTATAAATGTATATTGATTCAATTTTACAATATACATTTATACAATATACAGTTTTTACTTCTTATTACTCTTCGGTTTCAAAGCTTTTTTCATTCCTTCCGCTTGTTTTCTTTCTGAAGCTTTTAATGGATATAAATGTGAAATTCCCATTTTGTATTGATTTGGAATGTCATTTGGCTGAAATTGTTCGTATGCTTGAGCGTTTCTAACAAAATTTGCATCTAATAATAATGGTCTTCCTAAAGCTACTAAATCGGCACGACCATTCAAAATTATTGTATTAATTTGATCAATATCTTGAATGTAACCAGTCGTAATCGTTGGAATATGAACTGTATTTCTTACCGCATCTGAAAATGGTGTTTGCCACATTCTACCTGTAATTGGTTTTTGATTTGCAATAGTATTTCCTGTCGAAACATTTATAATATCTGCTCCAGCGTTTTTAAAAGCAGTTGCAATTGCAATTACATCTTCTTCAGAAATTCCGTTTTCTGCCCAATCGGTTGCTGAAATTCGAACTGACATTGGTTTTTCTTTTGGGAAAACATTTCGCATTTCATTGAAAACTCTTAGCGGAAATTTCAATCGGTTTTCGATGCTTCCGCCGAATTCATCTGTTCTTATATTTGTCAAAGGTGATAGAAAAGAAGCTAATAAAAATCCATGATGCGCTTGTAATTCGATTAAATCAAATCCAGCTTTATCAGAATTTATAGTAGCTTGAACGAATTGTGAAGTAACCAAATCCATGTCGTCCAAAGTCATTTCTTTAGGTGTTGCAGAATTTTCATTAAATGGAATTGCAGACGCACTAAGTAATTCCCAACTTTCTCCAGAAAAACTATCTTCCCAAGGAATTTTAGAGCAACCTTTTCGACCAGAATGTCCTAATTGAATTCCGATTTTAGTCTGTGTATTTTTATGAATAAAATCATTTATTCGTTTCCATTCAACTGTTTGATTTTCATTATATATACCTGCGCAACCTAAAGTAATGCGTCCGGTTTCTGAAACTGTAGTCATTTCCGTTAAAATCAATCCTAATCCACCAATGGCTCTTGAGGTATAATGCTGAAAATGCCAATCGTTTACCAATCCGTTTTCTGCCGAATATTGTCCCATTGATGACATTGTAATTCGATTTTGTAATTCTAAATCTCTTAATTTGAAAGTTGAAAAAGCAGCACTTTTGCCTTCGAGAGCCTCAGGCAACGTTTCATTTTTGTTGCCTGAGGCACTCGAAGGCAACAAAAATTCTTCTAAAACTTTATCTGTAAATGATTTATCACGCAAACGCAAGTTTTCATAAGTTACTTTTTTAGCACGTGTCATACATCCGAAAGCAAACTGATAAAAAGGATGTTGATTGTGTCGGTTCATATTTTCAAACCAATCTAACGATACTAACGCAGCATACTGAATCATTTCTACAGTATTTCTTCGGGATTTATCATAATGTTGAAAAACTGCTTGAACATCGTTTGGATTCGCCATCAAGGCATCAAACAAACCTATAGCAGAATCCATCGCTAATTTTGTTCCCGAACCAATAGAGTAGTGGGCTGTAGCTTTAGCATCACCAAGTAAAACTATATTCTTATGATACCAATTTTCATTAGTTACATGCGGAAATTGACGCCAATGTGATTTGTTAGAAATTAGTGGATGACCATCGAGTTCTTCTTTGAAAATTTCAGCAATTTTTGCAATCGTATCTTCTTCGTTAGTAACTTCAAATTGGAATTTTTGCCAAGTCTCGTCAGAACATTCAAATATCCAAGTACTCATTCCGACTTCATATTGATAGGAATGTGCTACGATTAATCCATGTTCTGTATTTCTGAAAAAATAGGTGAATGCGTCTAAAGGTTTTGTTGAGCCCAACCAAACAAATCGGTTTTGCTTTAGTTCGATTTTGGTTCCAAATTCTGATGCAAATTTTGTTCTTATTTGACTTCCAATTCCATCAGAAGCGATAATAATATCAGCATCTTCAAATTGACTCAAATCATCTACATTGTGTTCGAAATGCAAATTCACACCTTCTTCTGTGCATCTTTGTTGTAATAATTGTAGTAAAGTTTTTCTTGAACATCCGCAAAATCCATTTCCTGCTATGTTTATAGTTTGTCCGTCACGAGCAATTATAATATCATCCCAATAGGCAAATTTGCTACGAATGAGTTCATACGATTGCATGTCACGCTTTAGAAATTCTCCCAAAGTTTCATCAGAAAAAACAACTCCAAAGCCAAAACTGTCGTCCGATTTATTACGTTCGTAAATATCGATTTGGCAATGTGGCATTGCTTTTTTTGTAAGGATTGAAAAGTAAAGTCCGCCTGGACCACCACCAATTACTGCTATTTTCATATTTTTATGGAACGCGGATGAAACGGATGCTATGCAACGCTGAGTTCCGCGAATTTTTTTATTTAACTTCTTTTGATAGAGAATATTTCTCCAATTTTACTATAATTTGAACCTGCTAATCTTGAAACAGGTTTGTAATTTTCCATATTGATTTTGTAGTCATCTAAAAGAACCTTGTCATCAAAGTGCATCATTACAATTTTTCCTATAACAACGCATGCGCCACCTTGATTATGGTCTTCAAGAAAATAATGATGTACCATTTCGCATTCAAAATGAATTGGACTTTCTTTAACGCTCATTGGTTTTACAAGAAGTGATGAGATAGGAGTGACTTTAGCTAATTGAAATTCGTCTATATCCGAAGCTACACTTGCAGCAGTTGTATTCATTGCCTCAACTACATTTTCAGTGACCATATTAACTACAAATTGTTTATTCGCTAATACATTATTTAAAGTATCTTTATTACTATTATTATCTCTTCTTGTAGAAAACATTACGTGAGGTGGGTCGTCTCCTAAAATATTGAAATAGGAGAATGGTGCTAAATTATTGATTCCCTCTTCATCAATAGTAGATATCCAACCTATTGGTCTAGGAATTACTGAACCAGTTAGAAGTTTGTATATGGCAGATTGCTCTAGTTCTTTAGGATCAAATTGCATTTTGTTGTATTGTTTTTACAAATTAAATGAAATTAATAGGAATATTCTAAAATCGATTGCTAAAAATTATCAACTTTATATATTTTATATTGAAAGGGCTGTTTAAACCATTGAAAAAGTAATTTTTAGCTAAAAATTAGTATAAATGAAATAATTTCCCAGTAAAATTGCATACTATATAATTTTATACTAAAAAAAATAGCAAAAATGTTTTTGTATATTTGCTAAATTAGTATATTTATGCAAAATTTATATATATGGAGATTTTAGCATGTCCAAAATGTCAAAGTGACAACATTGTAAAAAGTGGTGTAATCAAAGACAGACAAAGGTTTTTATGTAAAAAATGCAATTATTACTTTACCGTAAATAAACTCGGAAAAAAGATTGATAGTTACTATGTTACTAAGGCTTTACAACTTTATTTGGAAGGTTTGAGTTTTAGAGAAATAGAGCGCATTATCGGTGTTTCTCATGTAACTGTTAGTAATTGGGTTAAAGAATATAAAGTAACAAAACCCAATCATACCGATTATCATCCTACTTATAAGATATATAACCACTTAGAATTGGTAGAATTTTTAAAAAATAAAGACCAATTAAAAGGAGCTGGTATGATTATTACCGAACTTGGAGATAAATTTATGCTAATAAAATGGGAACGTTTCAAGGATTAACTATAGTATTAACATAAATATATATCATAATTTTTTTCATTAACAAAAATTTAGAATTTGGTCAAGCAAAAATAAATTACTAACCAAATTTTAAACCTTATGAAAAAAAAATTATTAATTATTACAATACTATTTTCATCCTTAGTATTTTCTCAAGAGCAAAAAGCTCAGGAAGTACCCTATAAAGTTGATGTATATGGTTTTGCCCGTGTTGATTATAGTTGGGATACAAGACAATCAGCACAAGTAAGAGAATATCACTTAAATCTGTGGCCATTAGATGAAAAACTTGATACTAATGGAGAGGATATCAATCAAACAGGCGCATCAAACTTTTTGTCTGTAGTTTCAAGATTAGGTGTTAAGGCTACTGGTCCAAATGTTTGGGGTGCAAAAGTTTACGGTGTTCTGGAAGGCGACTTTTTTGGAAACACACAGCAGTCAATAGGTTTGCTTAGATTAAGACACGCTTATGCTAAACTTGATTGGGAAAAAACAGCAATAACTTTTGGACAAACTTGGTATCCTACTTTCATACCTGAAGTTTTTCCTGGTGTTGCAAACTTCTCTACTGGAATTCCTTTCAATCCGTTTGGATGGGCAACTCAGTTTAGAATTGATCAAAAATTGAATGATAAATTTAGATTTTCTTTTATAGCCTATAAAGACAGAGAATTTGGAGCATTTCCAGCAGATGGAAATCAAAACTCTCCTGTTTATAATAGTGTGATTCCTGCAATGCACGGTAAATTTGAATTCAGAAACAAATCTGTTTTAGCTGGTTTAGGAGCTGAATTTTATCCAAATAAACCATTAATTGAGTCTAATGGTTTAAAATCTAACGAAACTTTAAATTCTACATCACTTGTTGGATATTTCAAATATAACAACGAAAAATTTCATATAAAAGCATATGGAATTACAGGTGAAAATCTTCACCATCTTGTAATGCTTGGTGGATATGCAAGTTATGCAAATGGCACTCAACCTGTTACATATGAAGGAATTAAAACTAATTCGGTTTGGATTGATATTGCTAGTAACAGCAAAAAAACTGCACCAGGATTTTTCTTTGGTTATACAAATCAAGAAGGAACCTCATCATCAGTTGCACCAGCTAATATTTATGCGAGAGGAATTAATGCAACACGTGGAGTAAAAGATATGTGGAGAGCTTCTGCAAGAGTAGACTTTAAACAAAATAAATTCAGATTAACACCAGAATTAGAGTATACTGCTGCTACTCACGGAAAAACACAAAATGATTTATCTATTTCTGGAGCCGAAAATAAAGTTGGAAATTTTAGAGCAACAGTTTCTGCTGTGTATTCATTTTAAAAATAATTAAAAACTAAAAACTATATAAATATGAGCGATAAAAAAACAACAGGTATTTGGAAAGTAATTTCCGCTTCCTCAATGGGAACAATGATTGAATGGTATGACTTTTACATCTTCGGTAGTTTGGCCGTAGTATTATCTACCAAATTCTTTCCAACAGATAATCCAACAGCTGCTTTCTTGTCAACGTTAGCAACATTTGCTGCTGGTTTCGTAGTACGTCCGTTTGGAGCACTTTTCTTCGGTAGATTAGGTGATTTAATTGGAAGAAAGTATACGTTCATGGTAACGTTAATGTTAATGGGTGGAGCAACATTTGTAATTGGATGTATTCCAAGTTATGAAACTATTGGTTTTGCAGCTCCGATTTTAGTATTAATTCTTCGTTTACTTCAAGGTTTAGCTCTTGGAGGAGAATATGGTGGAGCCGCAACTTATGTTGCAGAACACGCGCCAGCAGGACAAAAAGGATATTGGACTTCATGGATTCAAACAACAGCAACTGTAGGTTTATTTATTTCGTTAATGGTAATTTTAATTACAAAAGCATCATTATCAAAAGAAGCGTTTGACGAATGGGGTTGGAGAGTACCATTTTGGGTTTCAATCTTAATGGTTTATGTATCCTACTTGATTCGTAAAAATATGCACGAATCTCCAGCTTTCGCAAAAACTAAAGCAGAAGGAAAAACTTCTACAAATCCATTAAAAGAAAGTTTTGGAAATAAATTCAATTTAAAATTCGTTCTTCTTGCATTATTTGGAGCTACTATGGGACAAGGTGTTGTTTGGTACACTGGACAATTCTATGCAATGAATTTCTTGAAAACGGTTCAAAGTATTGATTCTTCACAAGTTGATATGCTTCTAGGAGTAGCATTAATTCTTGGAACTCCATTCTTCGTGTTTTTTGGATGGTTAAGTGATAAATGGGGTAGAAAATCAATTATGATGGCAGGAATGTTATTAGCGATTTTATTATATCGTCCAATTTATAGAGCAATGTATAATTCAACAGATTTGACTAAGAAAACCGAAATTGTTGCTCAAACGAAAGTAGTTCCTTCTATCAAAGAAGTTGATGCTACAAAAATGGATTCCATCTATACAACTACAAAAGCTTACACAGATGGAACTACAGTTGAAGAAATCAAAACTATCCATTTTGAAGCCGGAAAAGTAATGGTTGACGACAAAGGAAAAGACAAAATTGAAACTAAAGTTACCAAAATGATTAACAGTAGCGATCGTTGGTTCTTAATCTTTATGGTCTTCATTCAAGTAATTTTTGTAACCATGGTTTATGGTCCAATTGCTGCATTCCTTGTTGAAATGTTCCCAGTTAAAATTAGATATACGTCGATGTCATTGCCTTATCACGTTGGAAATGGTATCTTTGGAGGATTACTTCCTGCAATTTCAACTTACTTTGTAACGAATGCAAAAGAAGCAGGTGATGTAGAATTTTACCTTGAAGGATTATGGTATCCAATTGGTATTGCCGCAGTTTGTTTCGTTATCGGAATGATTTACATTGATAGAAAAATTAATACTCTTCACGACTAAAATATAAAACTATGAACGCATTAAAAAAATATTTAGGAATTGTTTGGATTGCTCTTGCTGCAGCAGTTGCTTACTTTTCAATTGGAATCTTTGGTTATAAATTAACTACAGGAAAACAAGACGATTTAGTTTTTGGAATTATTGTTTTCTTCATATTATTACCTATGATTGTTACTGGTTTAACCATTTTTGGTTGGTATGCAATCACCGATGAATACGAAGATTAAATAATTTTATTGGTTAGTCTCAGAAGCTCTTATTCACTTAAGGGCTTTTGAGCATTTTAAGAAGTTTATGAGTTTAAAAGTTTAATAAGTTTAAAAGTTTGTGTATTTTCGTAAGATATTCTTTTACATATAAAAACTTTGTGACTTGGTGCCTTTGTGGCAAATACTATGAAAAAAAGACATCAACAAAAATTAGTTATCGTTTCTATAGTCTTGTTAATAGGTTTTAATCTTCCTATTGCATTGCTATTTGATTCTGCACAAAATTTTCTTGGTTTTCCTGTAGTTTACATTTACTTTTTCTCTATTTGGTTGTTTTCAATATTGGTTTCACTTCTAATTGTAAAACGATATAATGAATAGTATAGCGCTTTTAATAATTCTTTCAGGATATTTAGCTGTTCTTTTTTATATCGCTCATTGGGCAGAAAAAAAAGGAAATAGTAAATGGACAAATAATCCTTATGTTTATACTTTATCATTAGCCGTTTATTGTACCGCTTGGACGTATTACGGAAGTATTGGAGTTGCTGCTGATAGCGGTTTGAGTTATCTTCCAATATATCTCGGACCAATAATTATTGCACCATCATGGATATTAATTCTCCGAAAAATTATCCGAATTTCGAGAGTTAACAAAATTTCAAGTATTGCCGATTTTATTTCACTACGCTACGGAAATAGTAGATTTCTTGGAGCCATTGTAACGGTTATTTGTCTCACAGGAATCATTCCTTATATTTCATTACAACTCAAGGCAATTTCTGAAACTTTTCATGTTGTAACCAACACGCCAACAAGTAAAAATATTTTTGATGACACTACAACACTTGTTGCAGTTGCATTAGCACTTTTTGCTTCTTATTACGGAACTCGATATGTCGATGCTTCCGAAAAACGAAAAGGTATTGTTACTGCTGTTGCAATGGAGAGTGTTTTAAAATTAGTATTCTTTGTCATCATTGGCGTTTACGTTACTTTTTTTGTCTTTGATGGATTTGATGATATTTATCAAAAAGCAAGTTTATTAGAACATTTTAAAGAAAAAAATACCATTGGTGGTTTGCCACAAGCAATCAATTGGTTTTTACTTTGCGTGCTTTCTATGTTTGCTATTTTTCTTTTACCAAGGCAATTTCAAGTTTCAGTAATTGAAAACAATCGCGAAAATCATATCAATACTGCCGTTTGGTTATTTCCATTGTATCTTTTATTGTTTAATATTTTTGTGTATCCAATAGCTTGGGGTGGAAATATTTTGTTTGATGGAAAGAATGTAAATTCAGATACTTATTCGTTGTTAATTCCGCAATTCTTTGATGAAAAGACATTAACTGTAATGGTATTTCTTGGTGGATTTTCAGCAGCAATTTCAATGATTATTGTTTCATCTATCGGACTTTCAACCATGATTACCAATAACATTTTAATTCCTTACAATTTATTAGGAAAACTAAAAAGTGAAGATTCCGTAAGTAGTAAAAGCATTTTAAATAGTAGAAAAATAGGTATTTTTTCATTAATCATTTTATCCTATTTCATCTATAGATTTTTCGGATTAGATTATAATTTAGTTTCCATTGGATTGGTTGCTTTTGTAATTATTTCACAATTAGCACCAGCTTTTTTCGGAGCTTTGTTTTGGAGAAGAGGTTCACGATTAGGAGCAGTTTATAGTATTTTGGTCGGATTTGCAATTTGTATTTATACTTTGCTAATTCCTTATGCTATCGGAATTACGAATAGTTCAAGTAATTTTATTTCTGAAGGTTACATGGGATTTCAATTGTTAAAACCATTCCAACTTTTCGGATTGGATTACTTACAACCGGTTCCGCATGCATTATTTTGGAGTTTGTTGTTTAATTCTGTTACATATTTTGCAGTCTCTGTAAGTTTTAAAGGAAATTATCGTGAACGTAACTATGCCGAAATGTTTGTTGACATAAACAAATACATCACAAATCACGAAGACGCATTTATTTGGAAAGGAACAGCTTACAGAAATGATATTGAAAAAGTATTGATTCGTTTTCTTGGTGAAGAACGTACCAAACGTGCCATGAATATTTTCAATGTAAAATACAATGTCGATAAAAATATTGAACTTGCTGATGCCAGATTAATCAAATTTGCCGAAAATCTTCTTACAGGTCATATCGGAACGGCTTCGGCTCGAATACTAATTTCGAGTGTTGTAAAAGAAGAAAAAATCACTTTGCCTGAAGTTTTAAAAATATTAGAAGAATCTAAAGAAAACATTATCATCAACAAAAAACTGACGGAAACTTCTAACGAATTAAAAGAAATCACAGCCAAATTGCAGAATGCCAATGCATCTTTGATAATAAAAGACAAACAAAAAGATGAGTTTTTAGATACGGTTACTCACGAACTTCGAACGCCAATAACTGCTATTCGTGCAGCAAGCGAGATTTTGCACGATGATGACGAAATTCCAGAAGATTTGAAAAAGCAATTTCTTCAAAATATCATTTCTGAATCAGATAGACTGAATCGTTTGATTGATAAAATTTTGGATTTAGAGAAATTTGAAACAGGAAAGCAAACCATCAATCCAAGTAAAAATAATTTGGTGGAAACTGTCGAAAAATCTATCGAACCTTTACAACAACTCATTAGAAATAAAAAAATTACAATTCATATTGAAAGTAAAGATAAAATCAATGCTTACTACGACGAAGATAGAATTGTACAAGTTGTAACTAATTTATTATCAAATGCTATCAAATTTTGTCCCGATAGTGAAGGATTAATTACGATTCAAATTATTGAAAAAGATAATTTTATTCATACTTTCGTACATGATAACGGAAAAGGGATTAACCCAAATGATTTTGAAGCCATTTTTGATAAATTTTATCAATCAACCAATCAGAATATTAAAAAACCTGTTGGTAGCGGATTAGGATTAGCTATTTGCAAACAAATAATTGACCATCACAAAGGTAAAATTTTGGCACAACCAAGTATAAAAGGTGCTTGTATCGTGTTTACTTTGCCGAAAAATAAGAATATAGAATTATAAAAATGAAAAAGATTTTAATAGTCGACGACGAACCTAACATAGTAATGTCACTTGAATATACTTTCAAAAAAAATAATTTTGAAGTATTCATTGCACGTGATGGACAAGAAGCTTTGGATATTGTGAAAACCAATTATCCAGATATGATCATTCTTGACGTAATGATGCCTATGGTTGATGGTTATGCTACCATTGAGCAAATTAGAAAAGACGACAACTTAAAACACACCAAAGTAATTTTTCTTTCTGCTAAAAATAAAGAAAGTGACATTGAAAAAGGAATGGCTCTTGGAGCAGATGCATATCTAACAAAACCATTTTCAATTAAAAAAGTGGTAGATCAAGTGATGGAGTTACTTTCTAAATAATAGCGTTTTTTATTCTACTCTAAATAATTTGTTTGTAAAAAAAATGTAAATCTTTATTAAATACGTTTTTAATAAACCAAAAACTAAATACTTTTGGGATATGAAACAAAAGCATATTTACACATTATTTTTATTAGTCTTAGCCATTTTTATAATTCCGTTTAGTTGTTCTCATCTAACAGAATCTGCAATAGATGATCCAAAAAATGAAATACTATTAAGAAAAATAGGGCATGAGGTTTTGATTAGTTCCAATGATAAAACTTCCAAAGTACTACCTATAAAAGTAATTTCAAAAAATGAATTTCAAATTAGCTTTGAAAATAAGTTTGCTTTTGCTCCAGATTCTCTTATAAACATTGTTAAAAATAACATTTCAAAAAGTACTTTTCCAAAAGAATATTCTGTCTCAGTTCAGAAATGTTCCAACGATGCTATTGTTTATGGTTTTCATATTGATGCTGATTCAAGTAAAAATGTTATTGCATGTGTTGGAAGAAAAATGCCACTAGATTGTTATGTTATAACTTTAAAATTTGCTTCAAAAACCAATATTTTATTTACTAAATATTCCTTTTTTGTTATTTTGTTTTTAGTAGTTTCACTTTTCTTTTTGATAAGATTTAGAAATACAAAAAGTAAAAAAGAAACTATTATTGCTGACGATGAAACCAATATAACAATAGGAAAATATAGTTTTTACTTCCAAAAAAATCAACTTCAATTTGAAAACGAACAAATTTCATTGACTCCCAAAGAATCTAAATTATTACATATTCTTTCATTATCGCCCAATGAAATTATCGATAGAAACACTTTACAAAAGGAAATCTGGGAAAACGAAGGTGTAATAGTTACTAGAAGTTTAGATATGTTTATTTCAAAACTTAGAAAAAAATTAGATAAAGATTCCTCAATAAATATCGTAAACATTCATGGTGTTGGTTATAAATTAGAAATTAAGAATTAATTTTTAGTTTGAATAGAGGATTACGCAAACGATTTCGTATATACCTATTTAGCAAGAATATTTTAACTCGTATTGATTAATTATTTACATTTACTTATGTAATTAAAACAACCGCAAACCAATCAATACTAATGAATTACCAAGAATTTTACAACCAAAGTATTCAATCACCTGAAGCTTTTTGGAAAGAGCAAGCAGACCAAATAGAGTGGTATACAAAACCATCTACCATTTTATCAAAAGATGAAAACGATTATCCATTATGGTTTAAAGATGGAGAATTAAATATGTGTTATTTAGCTTTAGATAAGCATATTCAAGATGGTTACGGAGAACAAACGGCTATCATCTACGATTCGCCAGTAACTCAAAATGTAAAGCGATATACTTATAACGAAGTCAAATCGGAAGTAGCTAAACTAGCAGGCGGAATGATTTCTTTAGGATTGAAAAAAGGTGACACGGCTGTAATTTATATGCCAATGATTCCTCAAGCAGCTTTTGCCATGTTGGCTTGCGCTCGAATAGGAGTAACGCATTCTGTGGTTTTTGGAGGTTTTGCACCACACGAATTAGCCATAAGAATCGACGATTGCAAACCAAGGTTAATTATAACAGCCTCTTCAGGAATTGAAATAGACAGACTAATAGCTTACAAACCTTTAGTGGACGAAGCCATAGAATTAGCCGAACACAAACCTAAAAAAGTCATCGTTTTCAATAGAAAATTAGGAGCTAGAATTCCTTTCAAAAAATATGATGTTGATTATGATGCACTAGTTTATGGCTCTGAAGAAGCTCCTTGTGTTCCTGTAAATGCAACACATCCATTGTACGTTTTATACACTTCTGGAACTACAGGAAAACCAAAAGGAATTGTCAGAGATACAGGAGGTTATGCTACGGCACTTAAATTTTCAATGCAATACATTTATGGAGCCAAACAAGACGAAGTTTTTTGGGCAGCTTCTGATGTGGGTTGGGTTGTCGGACACAGTTATATCGTTTACGGACCATTAATTAATAGAAATACAACCGTAATTTTTGAAGGAAAACCAATACGAACGCCAGATGCAAGTACATTTTGGAGAGTGATTGCCGAGCATAAAGTAAGTATCATGTTTACTGCTCCAACAGCCATTCGTGCCATCAAGAAAGAAGATCCAAATGGTGAATTTATCAAACAATATGATTTGTCTTGTTTGAGAACACAATTCTTAGCAGGTGAACGTTGCGATGTAGCCACTTTAGAATGGTATCGCGAACACATTCCGGTTCCAGCAATTGACCATTGGTGGCAAACTGAATCAGGTTGGCCAATGATTGCGAATATGATGGGCGTAGAGTATTTACCAATAAAACCAGGTTCTGCAGGAAAAGCCGTTACAGGTTACGACATCAGAATTTTTGGAGAAAACGGACAAGAATTAGGTCCAAATGAAGAAGGTTATGTGGTAATTAAATTACCATTGCCACCAGGAACCATGTTGGATTTGTGGAAAGATAACGAGCGTTTCAAAGCAGGTTACTTGAATAAATTTCCAGGTTATTATTTCTCAGGCGATGGTGGATTTAAAGATGATGAAAACTATATTTTCATTACAGGTAGAGTAGATGACGTTATAAATGTAGCAGGTCATAGACTTTCTACAGCCGAAATGGAAGAAATAGTTTCCTCTCATCATTCAGTTGCAGAATGCGCTGTTATCGGTATTAATGACGAATTGAAAGGTCAAGTTCCATTAGCTTTAGTAGTTAATAAATCAGGTGAAGATATTGAGCATTTTCAATTGCAACACGAAGTGGTTCATTTGGTAAGAGATCAAATTGGTGCTGTTGCTTCATTACGAGATGTTGTAATTGTTCAACGATTACCTAAAACACGTTCAGGGAAAATCTTAAGAAAATTATTAAGAAGTATCGCCGACGGTGAAAACTTCCAAATTCCTTCAACTATTGACGATGAAGCTATCATTGACGAAGTAAGAGAAGAATTTGAGAAAGCTAGAATAGGTTCGTTTAGATAAAAACAAGTTAAAAAAGCCAATAAATATTTTTGTTGGCTTTTTTTGTATAAATTTGCAGAGTGAATACTCACTAACTTATTTAATTATGGTAGACACTACTTCCAAAAGACAACAAGAAATTATAGAATCCGCAGGAAAACTCTTGATGGAAAAAGGTATAAAAGGGTTGACCACAAAGAATTTAGCTCATGAAATGAACTTTTCTGAAAGTGCGTTGTACCGACATTTTAAAAACAAAGAAGATATTGTTTTATTGTTAATTAGCTTTCTGTCGGATAATATCAATTCACGATTTAATACAATTCTGAATTCAGAAATCAATGCTGAAGAAAAATATTTAGCACTTTTTAAAAGTCAATTTCAGTTTTTTAAAACAAATCCTCATTTTATTGTCATCGTTTTATCTGATGGTTTGATGGATAATTCAGAAGATATAAAAAACAGCATAAAAAAATTGATTGAAACAAATTTTGGAGCATTAAAGCGAATAATGATTGAAGGTCAAGAATCCAATTTATTCAATCAAGAAATGGAAGCAGATAGCTTGGTGCACTTTGCAATGGGAAGTTTTCGTTTGCAAATGCTTCAATGGAAAATATCCAATTTTAGCTTTGATATAGAAACTCAAGGATTGAAAACTATGACCAATTTACTAACTCTTTTAAAGAAGTAATATGAAAATATCAAAAAATGTTATCGCAATTTTATTGGTTGCAACAAGTACAATCGCTTTTTCACAAACACAAAATAAAAGTAAAATGAACTTAAAAGAATTACACACAGAAGCAAAAGGAGTACAAACAAACATGTTATTTCCTGCAACAGATGGAAAAGTTATTTCCTTACAAATTTTGAAAGATAATACACTAGAAGAGCATGTTACAAAAGTTTCTGCTTTGCTTGTATGTGTTTCAGGAACTGCTGTTTATGAAGATGAAAAAGGAACTAAAGCAGTTTTATTTTCAGGTGATTTTGTAAAAATTGAACCAAATGTAAAACATTGGGTTAAAGGAATTGAAAATACAAATTTGTTATTGATTAAATAAATTTCAAATGAAATATTCGATAAAAACACTAGCCATACTAATAGTTTTAACGCTTTTTTCATGTGGAAAAAGTGAGGAAATTCAACCGGTAAATCAAGATATAAAAGAATTGGTTTTTGCGTCTGGGCAATTGGAATGGGACGATTCGTATAATCTTACAGCTCAAACGGATGGTGTTTTACAAAATGCCAATTTTGAAGTTGGAAATACGGTTGCTAAAGGAAAAACTATCGCGACTTTGGATAATGAAATCAACAAAATTAACGCCGAAACTTCTCAAGAACAATTAGTAATTTCTAATGAAAATGTAACATCAAATGCGCCAGCTTTAACCCAATTGGAACAAAATATTCAGTTTGCCGAAAGCAAATATTTACAAGACAAAAAGCAAGCCGAACGCTACGAACGCTTGAATCAGCAGAATATTGGTTCGAAAGTAGAATATGAAAATGCACAATTGGCTGCTAAAAATTCGTTATCCAATTTGAATTCGTTGAAAAAACAATACCGAGTTATTTTGCAACAAGCCAAGCAACAACAAATTGCTACCAAAGGTCAATTGAAAAGTAATCAAGTTATCCAAAATTACAATTCGATTGTTGTAACAGAAAGCGGAACGATTATCAAAAAACTAAAATCCAATGGCGATTATGTAAAAAAAGGTGAAGTCATTGCTACAATCGCTAATGCTCAAAAAGTAGAAGCGGTTTTGAATGTGGACGAAAATAGCATTGGTAAAGTAAAATTAGGACAAATGGTTTTCGTTCAATTAAATACCAATAAAAACAAAACTTACAACGGAAAAGTAACCGAAATTCTGTCTGCTTTTGATGACCAATCTCAATCGTTTATATGCAAAGTTACATTTGATAAATCATTAGACAATTCTCTTTTTGGAACACAATTGGAAGCTAATATTTTGGTTGGAGAAAAGAAAAATGCGCTTTTAGTTCCAAGAAATTATGTTGGCTTTGGAAACAAAGTAAATGTAAAAGGTAAAGATGAATATGTAATTATAAAACCCGGAATCATTTCTACAGAATACGTTGAAGTAATAGAAGGAGTTGATAAAAACGATGTTCTTTTACCTTTAAAATTATAAAAATGAACATCAATTCTGTCATTGCTAAAACTTATATTTTCTCAAATAAAAAACTTACTGCAGTTGCTGTTTTAGGTGTTTTATTGGGAATGTCGGTTTATATATTTATGAATAGTTTATTGGTTGGTTTCGATAAAAGTTCCAATACTTCAATTTTTAGAAACACAGCTCATATTAGAGTATATAAAGATGATGAAATCAGCAAAGTATTAGTCAAAAATTCTGAAGATAATTATTTAATTGTTAATCCAAAAGTAGTTCCAAACAACAATACCATTATCAATCCGAAAATGATTTTGGAAACTATTCTAAAACAAAAAGATGTTATTGTTGCAACTCCACAAGTTAACACAAGTGTTTTTTATAATAATGGAAAATCACAAATAGCAGGAATTTCTGTCGGAATAAAACCAGACGAAGCCAATTTAATGTACAATATTAAATCGTTTATGGTCGATGGAAATTTCGATTTGCTGAAGTCTAATCCCAATGGAATTGTCATTGGAAGTGGAATTTCTGAAAAAATGAATTTAGCTCTAGGCGATAATTTAAACTTAACTTCTTCCAAAGGAATCAATAGAACTTTTAAGGTTGTTGGTATTTTTAAAACCAATAATTCCGTTACAGATAAAACAAAATCATATATCAATCTTTCAGCATCTCAGCAATTACTAAAAGAAGGAAATTCATATATAACAGATATCAACGTAAATGTTACCGATCCAGAAATTGCAGAAAAAGTGGCTTCCAAACTTACACAAATAACAGGTTACAAAGCCGAAGGTTGGAAAGAAGCAAATGCTACTATCATGGCAACAAACAAAATGCGAAAAATGATTATCACATTTGTTTCATTCACTATTTTATTAGTTGCAGGGTTTGGAATTTATAATATTTTGAACATGACGGTTTCTCAAAAAATAAATGATATTGCTATTCTAAAAGCCATGGGTTTTAAAGGTAAAGATGTCATCATAATATTTGTAACACAAGCAGTTACTATAGGAATTATGGGCGTTATTGGTGGTGTAATTTTAGCAACAATTTTAATTACAATTCTAAAAAGAGTCTATTTAGGTGGTGATATCGGTTATTTTCCAATTGATTACGAACCAAAAAAATTCGTGCAAGGTGTTGTAATCGGATTAGTAATTACATTTTTTGCAGGTTACATTCCAGCGAAGAAAGCAGCTAATGTAGATCCAGTTGAAATTTTAAGGAAATAAAAATGAACATTCTAGAAACCAAAAATATCGATAAATTCTTCCACGAGCCAACCGAATTTCAAGTTTTGAAAGAAATTTCATTTGATGTAAAAAAAGGTGAATTTCTTTCCATGGTTGGAAAATCGGGTAGTGGTAAGTCAACACTTTTATACATACTTTCCACGATGGATACCGATTATAAAGGTGAATTATATATTGATAATAAATTGATGACTGGTTTATCAACAGACCAATTAGCCGAAATAAGAAACGAAAAAATTGGGTTTGTGTTCCAATTTCACTATTTACTTCCAGAGTTTTCTTGTCTGAGAAATGTGATGATTCCTGCTTTGAAACTTGGCAAATTATCTGAAAAAGAAATTGAAGCACGCGCTTATCAAAAATTAGAAATATTATGTTTACAAGACCAAGCTTTAAAACCAGCAAGCAAACTTTCTGGTGGACAACAACAACGTGTAGCCATTGCACGAGCTTTGATAAATGATCCGTTATTAATTATGGGTGATGAACCTACAGGAAATCTCGACAGTAAAAATACAGCTATTGTTTTTGATATTTTTCAAGAACTCACTCAAAATTTTGGTCAAACCATTATTGCTGTCACGCACGATGATGACTTTGCTCATAAAAGCGATCGTATCATTGAAATGAAAGACGGAAGAATTATCAGTTAAGCTATCTGTTTTTTATATTATGTATAGTAATTTAGCAAGAAAATTCTTTTCTACATTTATTTTATCGTTACATTTACATTAACAAACGAATAAAAAATAGAATAATAATGAGTTACTATACAATAGACAATTTAGAGCATTACTTTAAAATGTATAAGAAATCAGTTCGTGAACCAAGAAAATTTTGGGACAGAGTAGCTGATGAAAACTTTACGTGGTACCAAAAATGGGAAAAAGTAATGGAATTTGATTTTCAAGAAGCCAAATTCAAGTGGTTTTTGGATGCCAAAGTAAATATTACTAAAAACTGTATTGACAGACATTTGGCAAAAAGAGGCGATAAAACGGCTATCATTTTTGAACCGAATGATCCTAGCGAAGCAGCACAACATATTTCTTACAACGAATTATACGCAAGAGTTTCCAAAATGGCGAATATTCTTCGTGAGCAAGGCATTAAAAAAGGCGACCGCGTTTGTATTTATCTTCCAATGATTCCTGAATTGGCCGTTTCAATTTTGGCTTGTGCTCGAATTGGCGCTATCCATTCAGTAGTTTTTGCAGGATTTTCATCTTCGGCTGTTTCGGCACGTATTAATGATTCTGAATGTAAAATGGTTATTACATCTGACGGAAGTTACCGCGGAAATAAAGCCATCGACCTAAAAGGAATTGTAGATGAAGCTCTAGAGAAATCGCCTTGTGTTGAAAAAGTTTTGGTTGTAAAAAGAACCAATTCGGAAGTAAAAATGAAAGAAGGTCGTGATATTTGGTTACAACCATTAATGGACGCAGCGATTCCTAATTGTGTAGCCGAAATTATGGATGCAGAAGATCCATTATTCATTCTTTATACTTCTGGTTCAACTGGAAAACCTAAAGGAATGGTGCATACTACAGCAGGTTACATGGTTTACACCGCTTATACTTTCAAAAATATATTCAAATACGAAGAAAACGACGTGTATTGGTGTACTGCCGATATCGGTTGGATTACAGGACATTCCTATATTCTTTACGGACCACTTTTGAATGGTGCTACAACCGTAATTTTTGAAGGAGTTCCTTCATATCCAGATTTCAGTCGTTTTTGGGAAGTAATTGAAAAACATCAAGTGAATCAATTCTACACTGCGCCAACTGCCATTCGTGCTTTGGCAAAAGAAAGTTTAGATTATGTTCAAAGATTTCCATTAAGTTCCTTAAAAGTCATTGGTTCTGTTGGTGAACCGATTAACGAAGAAGCTTGGCACTGGTACAACGATCACGTAGGAGGAAAGCGTTGTCCTTTAGTAGATACTTGGTGGCAAACAGAAACCGGTGGAATTATGATTTCGCCAGTTCCATTTGTAACACCTACAAAACCAACTTATGCTTCGTTGCCACTACCAGGAATTCAACCCGTTTTAATGGACGAATTGCGCAACGAAATAGAAGGTAATCAAGTAACAGGTAGTTTGTGTATCAAATTCCCATGGCCGTCTATGGCTAGAACGATTTGGGGTGACCATCAACGTTATAAAGAAACGTATTTCACAGCTTTCCCAGGAAAATATTTTACTGGTGACGGAGCTTTACGAGATGAAGTAGGTTACTACAGAATTACCGGTAGAGTAGATGATGTAATCATTGTTTCTGGACATAATTTAGGAACGGCTCCAATTGAAGATGCTATCAACGAACACCCAGCTGTGGCAGAAAGTGCAATCGTTGGATTCCCACATGATATCAAAGGAAATGCACTTTATGGATTTGTAATCTTGAAAGAGACTGGTGAAAGTCGTGATAGAGCTAATCTTGCTAAAGAGATTAATCAATTGATTTCTGACCAAATTGGACCAATTGCTAAGTTAGATAAAATTCAGTTTGTGAGTGGTTTACCAAAAACACGTTCTGGAAAAATCATGCGTAGAATTTTAAGAAAAATTGCAGAAGGCGACTTCTCGAACTTCGGAGATATTTCAACGTTATTAAACCCTGAGATTGTTGACGAAATTAAAAACGGAAAATTATAGTTTATTTTAGTTTATTTTAGTTGAAAAACTGCTTCGGAAACGGAGCAGTTTTTTTATTTAAACTTTAACTCCAACTAATGTTTCGATGCGACCTTAATTTTAGTAATTTTATTATGTTTTTAATTTATGATAGAAATAGTACACATAATTTATTTTCATTTTTAAAATTTTAAACTTAAATATTTTACAATTTTTATCTTTTTTCTTATAATTTTGAAACTTTAATTACTCATAATGAAAAAATTATATATTACGTTATTCTTATTGTCTACTTATTTTGTTTGTGCACAAAATGTGTATATACCAGATATTAATTTCAAATCAAGTTTAATAAGTGCTAGTGGTGGTCTTTATGCATCAACTCAAACACCAATTTATAATCCTATTAGTCAGACATGGGGAGTTACAAGTTATGATATTATTGATACAAATGGAGATGGCGAAATTCAAGTCAGTGAAGCACAAGCAATAAAATACTTGTCTGTAACCTCTTCACCAGGAAATTATAACATAACTGATTTAACAGGTATTGAAAGTTTTACAAATTTATTGTATTTATCTAGCAGATATTGTGGTTTAACTAGTATAAATTTAACTCAAAATGTTGCATTGAAAAGTTTAGAATTATACTCATGTAGTTTTTATGGTAATTTGAATCTTTCACAAAATATTAATTTAATTACTTTACATTGCAATTATAATGCATTAACTAGTTTGAATCTTACAAACAATATTAATCTTGAGTATTTAGATTGCAGTTCAAATTATTTAACCAATTTAAATCTTTCACAAAATGTAAATCTAAAATATTTATTTTGTAATGTCAATACATTAACTAATTTGAACGTTTCGGGTTTGACTAACATGAAAAGATTGATTACTTTTAATAACAATTTAACTAATCTCGACCTTTCTAATTTATCAAGTCTTGAAGACCTTATGTGTAGTTCCAATGAAATAACATCTTTAGATGTTTCTGATTTGATTAATCTAAGGTACATGTCATGTGATTCAAATTTTTTGACTGATTTAGACGTTTCTCAGAATAGTAATTTGATTAACTTAGCTTGTGGATATAATCAAATTGATAATTTAAATTTAAGTGGGTTAAGTAATCTTGAAGAGTTAAATTGTAGTAATAATTTATTAACAACTTTAGATGTGAGTAACTCAAATAGTTTAAATAAATTATGGTGTTCTAATAATCCATTAACTTGGTTAAATTTAAAAAATGGAAATGATAATTGGGATATTTTAAATTTTTCAACAAATCCTAATCTAAATTATATATGTTGTGATGAAGAAGATATTGTTAATGTGCAACAACAAATGTTTTATTATAACTATCAAAACTGCCATGTGAATTCTTATTGCTCCTTCACTCCTGGAGGAACTTTTTATGATATTTCTGGAAATACAAAATTTGATTCAAACAACAACGGTTGTGACGTTAATGATATCATATATCCCAACTTAAATTTCACTATTACTAACGGAACAAATTCTGGTTCAATGATTTCTAATCTATCAGGAAATTATAATATTGCAGTTTCTGATGGAAGCCATACCATTACTCCAAATCTCGAAAACCCATCGTATTTCAATGTTTCACCAACAAATTTTAGTGTTAATTTTCCAGCACAAATCAGTCCGTTTATTCAAGATTTTTGTTTAGTTGCTAATGGTGCTCATTCTGATGTTGAAGTAGTTTTGGTTGCAACAACTCCAGCTCGACCTGGTTTTGATGCAAATTACAAATTGGTTTATCACAATAAAGGAAACCAAGTAGAAAATGGAACCGTTACTTTTTCAATGTACAATCCAGAGATAGTAGATTTTGTTTCAAGTTTACCAAATTTTAATACTCAAACAATAAATCCTATTTTAGAAACATTTACATGGAATTATAGTAATTTGAATCCTTTTGAAACAAGAGAAATAAATATTGTTCTAAACATCAATTCACCAATGGAAACGCCTCCTGTAAATTCTGGTGATTTATTGAGTTTTGATGCACAAATTAGTTTAAGCAATACAGATGATGTTCTAAGTGATAATTTTTTTGGTATACGTCAAAGAGTTGTCAATTCTTATGACCCAAATGATAAAATTTGTTTGGAAGGTGAAACGATTACTCCAATTCAAGTTGGTGAATACGTGCATTATGTTATTCGTTTTGAAAATACAGGAACCTTCCCAGCAGAAAATATTGTAATAAAAGATATTATTGATTTGAATAAGTTTGATATAGCTACTTTAACTCCTTTTAATAGTAGTCACGATTTTTATACCAGAATCAATGGAAATAAACTTGAATTTATTTTTGAAAATATAAATTTAGATTTTAATGATGCCTCTAATGATGGTTATATTGTTTTTAAAATCAAAACTAAATCAACATTAGTTTTAGGTGATACTTTCACTAACAACGCAAACATTTATTTTGATTATAATTTTCCAATTACAACAAATACCTATACTACAACTGTTGCTGCATTAAATTCACAAGATTTTAAATTCGATACCTATTTCAGCTTGTATCCAAATCCTGTTGTTGATATAGTAAACATTCAAACTAAAGAAGATTTAGAAGTAAATTCTATTGAAATTTATAATCAATTAGGTCAAATTATTTTAGCTGTAACTAATGTTGTTAATCAAGTTGATGTAGCAAATTTAGTTCCTGGAACGTATTATTTAAAATTAAATACTAAAAAAGGAAATGCTTGTACTAAATTTATTAAACAATAGACCAGTTGCGAAGTTGGATTAAATAAAGTTTGTGAGCGGTTTACTAAAAACTCTTTTTGGAAAAACCATGCGTAGAATTTTAAGAAAAATAGCAGAAGGCGACTTCTCAAACTTTGGAGATATCTCAACGTAATTAAACACTGAGATTGTTGACGAAATCAAAAACGGAAAATTATAGTTTATTTTAGTTAAAAACTGCTTTGGAAACGGAGCAGTTTTTTTATTTCTTAGATTTACCAATGTAATGCTTTGCCAAAATAAAAACAGAAGCAGCAAACGTTACAAAGTAAATAGCCGAAAGCGCTTTTTTCTCCACAGTAAAGTTTTGAAAATCAATTTGCTTGAACAAAGCCACGCCAACAATGATAGCGACAATGGTTAAAGTAAATACTGGTGGGTTGTTTTTCTCCATGTGTTTTATGTTTTTATAAACGTTCCAGAATATATAATACTATTGTTTTTTTTGTCTTCTAATTTAAAAGAACTTTCATTGCCAACAATAGTAATAATTTCAAAGCAAATATTCGTGTCTTTTAAAATTTTCTTTTCTAGTTCTGTTGGGTTTAAAGGTTCGGTAAGACCTAGTATTTTGAATGATTTGTCATCTATCCAAACTATTTCTAACCTTTCCAATTTATTGGCTAAAAATAAGTAAACACTTTCCTTTTCTATGTAAACCTCATAGTCTTTAAATCCCGATTTTTTACTTATGGAATCTAATTTTACAAGATATTTTCCATCACTAAGAGCTTTATTTTGTGCAAATAATGAGTTGATACTAAAAAACAATAAGAACAAAACGATAAATAGTTTTTTCATAGTATTCATATTATTTTATTGGTTCTCTACTTGGAAAAAAAGTGCATTTCGGAGCAGTATACAGTCTGCCATTAATGAACTTAATACGGAACACAAAGCATAATTTAAGAATTAACCAACTTTTACAATATACTTGTTTTATTCTGACTTTTATCCATTTAAATATTCATATACAGATGTTGTTGCGGCACTTTTAACTAATCTAGCTCTTTTATCACCAACATAATATGCGGTTTTTAGAGTTGCTTCAGTAGTTGTCAAAATGTCTTTAACTGTAAAAATATTTATACCTTTCAATGTTTCTTTAATCCATCCACTCAAATCCAAAACATCAATTGATTTGGCAAGCTCTTTTGATAATATTTCATTCATATCATTCTCTTTGAAATCAGGAATTTTATCAACCAAGTCCCTAAAATATGGATTACTCATTCCAAATTCGGTCATTCTTTTAGAGGTAATGTTTCTTGCAATTGAAAGTGAAGAAGATGAAGGCGCCGATTCTTGAGAAAAAATACAACCAAGATTAATTAAAAAACGTGTACCAATTTCTGCTTTAGTTGCTTTAATTCCTTTTCCATGTTCTTGAATGATTCCTGTATATTCTAATAATCGTATTGACTCCTTAACAGTTTGAGGAACATCTTTATGAACCCAAATAAAACATGAAGTTTGTTTATCACCTTGAAGATAACTATTGTTCTTTTTTTGTATTTCAGGTAATACTATATTCTCAATAAATTGTCTTCCCCAATCAATTAATCCTGTTTGTCCAGGATATTTTTCACTAAGATTTGAATGTTCTGCAAGTAATTCTACCTTGTAAAACTCTCTAATAGTTTCGTTTAATTGAGTTGAACTCAATTTAGGAGTTCTTGAAATAGATTTCAGTAAAAATCTAGGATTACCCGATGCAGCATAAGCAAGAATTTCAAAATTGTTTCTGTTTCTTGATATTTCAGTTAATAAATTACTGTCAGCGTCTGTTTGTTTTTCGACAATTTCACGCATTCGGTCAATATAAGAATCAGAAAAAATATCCCTATTAATGTTTATAAAAGTCGCGTCTTGTGTATATTGAAATACATCCCCATACGATGTTACTCCAGGATAAACAGCAGCGTTGCATGAAATATATGGTGATCTAAGGTCTCGAAATAATGTAAAAAATTGTCTTTGTTGTTCAGGCCTAAAAATATGAGCGGCTTCATCGATAAGTAAGTTTATTCTTTTAATTCCAAGGTCTTCACAAATTTCTTGAATTGCATCTTTGAAATTGTCAACGGTAGGTATTGAGGTTGTAGCAATTACATTTGTAGGATTTTTCCAAGATTCTTCATACAACTTTGCTACATCCTCTATTTTAAGACTATCTTCGGAATATTCGCCTCCACTTAAAACATTAATAGAATTTGGTAAATTGGCTAACATTCCTTTTCTTCTCAATTGCCTTATAACTTTTGAGCATATCAACGATAACATCCAATTTGAAAATTGACTTTTATCACTTGAATGTATTAATGAACTCTTATTGAAGGTTAAGTATACCGGCAAAACCTTATCTGAAATAAATGTTTTATTGAGCTCTTCTTCAGCTACTTTCATTAAAAAGGATTTCCCAACACCACGACTGCCTACTAAAATGATTGGAGATACTGATTTAAGTTTTTCAATAACATCCCTATCTTGATTAGTCTCAACAAATAAATCAAGAATATCTTCATTTGGTATATCTTCTGTTCTAAATAATAAATCTGACATGAATTTAAATTTTAATTTTATCTATAATCTGAGGTAGTGATTTGAACTCTTCTGAAATTGTCACAGAAATCTGTTTAACTTCTTCAGATTTTAATTGGTTCAAATATCTAAGACAAAATGCAAATAGAATGACTCTTTTGATAATATCAGCTTTTACATTCCATTCATAAAAAAGTTCTTTTGAGTATTCAAGTTTATCAGGTATTTTATCAATCACACTTTTGTTACCATGAACATACTCAGAACACTCGCGATAAACTTTAATAGTTATTGTAAAAAAATGATTTAGTTCATTTTTTAATTCTGGAAAAAAAGCTTTGCAAAATTTATTCGAAAAGATTCCTTGAATTTGTTTGTTGTCCTTATCAATACTTGCAATTTCACTCCAGTATGTATCTCTTTCTCCAATTTTCCATAGATTTAGTTCAATCTCATTTGCAGAAAATAGAATTGCAGCAAAAGTTCTTTCAAGAAAAAATCTTAATCCCATAAATGCTTGTTGATACATTCCTTGATTATTATTTAATAGTGCAAGTTGATATTCTTTGATTGCATTTTTTAAAATACTACTTTCAGGTCTATCCTCTAAAATATCTAGCCAAATAGCAAAGTCATGAAGAAAAGCGTGGTTTGAAGATAGTAAGTCTAAGTCTTCATTATCCATTGATTTATCGATAATTTCAATGGCATCTTTTCCAAGTTTTTTATAATGGTCTATTACATTCATAAATTTACTTATAACTATTATTTATGTATGATTAAATCACACTAGATATTTCAAAATCAAAATTTTTATATAATTATCCCCAAATATAACCAATTCCTACAAACAAAAACTACGTAGAAATACCTGTTTTTTCAATAAGTCCAACTAAAATTTATATATAATTAATAACAAATCAATTACTCCATATCACTAACCGAATTTACTATAAAAACTATTTGAAATTTTACAGCATCTTTTTTAGAATTGGGAAACTTCTCGTTGTTGATTTTTTTCTCAAATTCTTTCATTAGTTCTTCATCAATGTCATCTTTTACAGCATATCGCATTTCATTGGTGTCTTTTTTTAATTCAAATTGAACAAAAATTCTTCCAGATTTAGTAGAAGTTTTGAATAGCTCTTCAAAAATTGAGTTGGTTCTGTCTAGAATGAATTTAATATCTTCAAAACTGCTATTTTCTTTAAGCTCATTATCGGTATTCATCAACTGAATTTTTTCAATCCTAGTTTCTTTTTTTCCTTTTTCAGCTATAGTTTTTTCGGTTTTCAATCTTGGAGCTTCGTCTAACCACATCAATTTTAAATCTTTTTTTAGAATGTTTAAAATGTAATTATGCTCTTTAGTTTCAACAATCAGCAACGGCTCATCAATGTCAAAAGATATAACCGACCAATAATAACGAAGTTCGTGCTCATTAGCTTTTCGTATTGTGAAATCTTGCCCCACTTCATTTTTAAACTCTTCCCAAATAATCTTAGTATCTTTAACGTCCTGACTCATTTTTCCTTCGATAATTAAATTATCTACATGAAATTCAACTCGTCCTTTTTCAATTGCTTGAATTTTTTTATTGTCTTTGTAGCGTTTCCACAACTCTGGACCAATGATTAAAGTATTTTGCAATAATTTATTGTTATCGGAATTTGATAAATTTTGTGTGATTAATTTTTTGGCTTTTTCAACTACTTTAGGATCACAATAATTGTAAACAATTCCTTTTGGTATGGTAATAGTTTCTTTATCTTGAGCAAAAGAAAAGTTGATACAAAGAAGTAAAAGCAATAGGCCAGCTTGTTTCATAGCTTTAGATTAGATGAAAAGTAATAATCAAATATAGATAAATAGTTTCAAAAAGTCACTAAGTAGTTTTACTTGATTTTAAAATCACAATTTTCTATACTTAGTAAAATACAAAAGCATTAATACTAAATAGGGAAGAGTTGATAGAGCAATTTTGTAATTCAAAGCCATAATTCCAATAAAGAAAAAGAAAAGCACTAAAATGCCTAAAAGGATTACGGCTAAAGTGTTGAGTTTTTTATTAAAGTTGGGAATAACAGCTCCTAAAAGCAATACGATTTGAGTTAAAAATCCAATAAGAATTATAGGATGTGTGAAGTTGCTAAACCAATTTTCAGTTTTAGAGAAAATTTCTATTTCACCTTGAAAAATAAACATAGCATTGTTAGGAGGCCATTCTAAATAACAAAATTGAAAGGCAATTAGTAAAGCTAAATTTATAAGGCGTTTCATTACTAAAAAGTAGTTTGTAGTAATCAAAGCTACAAAATAATTTTCAAATTTACCTTAGTATTTGGGGATTTCTACTTGACAGCTGTCATCGATATTTCAACATTTACACCTTTAGGCAAACCAGCTACTTGAACGGTTTCTCTAGCTGGTGCTGTTTTTTCGTCGAAGTAGCTTCCGTAAACGCTGTTTATTCTAGCGAAATCGTTCATGTCCATGATGAAAATCGTTGTTTTTACTACGTTTTCAAAAGTCATTTCAGCAGCTTCTAGAACGGCTTTCATATTTTCCATTACTTGTTTGGTTTCGGTTTCGATATCGTCTAAAACCAATTCCATTGTTGCAGGATTCAAAGCAATTTGTCCAGAAGTATAAAGTGTATTGCCTACCAAAACAGCCTGATTGTAAGGTCCAATAGGAGCAGGAGCCTTATCTGTAATAATTATCTTCTTCATAAAATTTAATATCTAAAATCTAAAATCCAACACCTAACACCTAACATCTAACAACCAACACTACCTTAACGTTTGATCTCTCTGCTGTTGCTTGTCATACTTAATATCACTCAAGACACCAGCTTTGATTCCAATGAAGAATCCCCAAAATGAATTTTGTCCAAATGGCGACCAGTTGAAACTCATGTTCCAGCTCATTAAATCACGATTTAAACGTATTTGTGTAAAAGTTACACCTTTATTGGTGAAATCATATCCAGAGGAAACTCCTATAGTCCATTTGGGTGTCAAATTAGTATTTGCAGAAACCATCAAGGAATGACTGGAGATTTTCTTTTCACCAGTTATATTGGAGTAGGTGACCGAATAGGCTAAATTAACATCCCAGGGTATTTCGGCATTGTAAAAACCACTAAATTCCTCTTCTTCCTCCTCATTTGGATCAGTTACTTGAGGTGAATTTATTTCGGCATTATTTCCAAATAAATCATCTTCACGTCCACCATTTCTGGCACCTTGAATATTTTTCTTTTTTTCGTCTTTAGAACTTGTTAACGAATAATTTATAGTCATATTGGCGCTGGTCATTCTAAAAAGTCCTCCACCATTTTCAATATTAAAAGTATTGATTCGTTGATTTTTAGCATCAAGTGCATAAGGATCTAAAGTTGCAGCAAAGTTCACATTCATTTTATCTTTGAACAATAAAGTTCCACCACTAATACGCATTGGCGACCAACGTAAGGAATCTGCTGCCATATCATAACTACCTGAAAAGGTCAAGTTATTCAATAAAATAATCTTCTTTGGTGCAGTTGCGGTAGAATCTTTATCTCTTACTTTGGCTTCAAATTTATTGTTAATGCTAAATCCAATATTGTTAGCAAATGATTCACTTGGTGCACCAAAAGCACCGTTTTCAAATCTTGTATATCTTGCCATCGTTCCGCTTGCATCTGTAGCATAAGTATCGTAATACTTTTCAAAACTTGGCAAATAACTATGAGAAATAGAAGGTGTAATAGTATGACGAATCGATTGAATTTTTGCAGTTTCTTTAAATTTGAAAGTACCATAAATTACCGTTCCAATAGAGTTTGAAAACGAGTAAGTTCTAAAAGCATCAAAACCATTTACATCTCTAGTAACCACTTTTCCAGCAGGAAGAACAGGTGGATTTGAAGTGACTTGAAACTCTTTTCTAATAGTTTTTAAATACCAAGTTTCTTGATAATTTACTGAGGTTGACACACTAAAATGTTTGAATACTTTAAAGTTAGTACTTAACGGAATAGTGTGTTGCATTCCTGTTCTAGCTTTGTCAAACATTTCTTTTTTAAAGAACAATGTGTCCGTTGTTTGAAATTGGTTTTCAGCTCTTAGGTTGTATTGTAAATTGATGTTTTTGATAAACCCTTTTTTGATTCCGTCTTTTGGTGCAAACGGAAATATTCTGTCAACACTTGCCTGAAGCGTTGGTAAAGTCATACTTATTTGCTTGGTTTGGGTATTCTGTGAATGATTTGCCGTAACCGATAAGTTTACTTGCGGCACAGAATTGAATGTTCTCTGATAGGAAATAGACGAATTTAAAGTATTGTTTAACGAAGAACCAATATTTGCAATATTTATAGATTGTTGAAAATACTGACTACTTCCTAAATTTACAGAAGCCGAAAATCTAGAATTCGGATTCGATTTAGGGTCTTTCATGTGCGACCATTGAATGTTGTAAACTCTACTTTTAGAATAATCTGGAAAACCTCTTTCGCTATTAATTTGGTTTTCAAAACGTACGTTTACATTTCCGTTAAAATTATACTTACTGGCATAACTCGATTCAAACCGCAAGGCATAACTTCCATTAGTAAAATAATCCCCGAGAACGGTCAAATCATATTTATCGCTCAAAGCAAAATAGTATCCTCCGTTTTGCAAAGCATAACCACGAGTATTATTTTGACCAAAACTTGGCGGAATAATTCCAGAACGACTTTTTTCTGTAATAGGAAAGAAGGCAAAAGGCAACGCAATTGGTGTTGGCACATTGGCTATGTACATGTTTGTCAATCCAACCACTACTTTTTTACCTGGAACTAATTTGGCTTTTCTTGCAAAGAAATAGTATTCAGGATCATCAAGATCTTTAGCAGTAGTGATTCGAGCGCCTTTCATAAAATAAACAGAATCGTTTTCTTTTTTAACGATTTCTGTTTTAATATTCATCTCTTGTTGCGAGGTTCTAGAATTCCAAATTAACGCTTTCTTAGTTTTGTAGTTAAATCGAATGGAATCAGGTTCAACCACATTAGAGCCTTGTTTAAATAAAGGAAGTTGAGTGTAATTACCTAAAGAATCTTTCAATCTACCAGCATAAACTTCGTTCTTTTCATAGTCAAAAACAATAATTCCCGATTTTAATTCGTAGTCTAAGTAATTTAATTCGGCACCATCGTAGAGTGTGATTATTTTTTTCTTTTGGTCAAACTTGGCGTATTTTTTTGCACGATATTTTACCTTTCCTTCAAGCACCGATTTCATTTTTTTAACTGTATCGAGCTTTAAAGTATCAATTTTTTTAATTGTAGGATTAGGTAATTCAGGTTCTGATTCTAACGGTTTTTCAGGCTTAGTTGCTTGATTTTTAGCAGGAAAAGATTTCTTACTTTTAGGTAAATCTTGCGCAAATAAATTGGAACTTCCAATTGTTAGGAAATATGCTGATAAAACGATATAAAATAAGTTTGTACGCAAAGGTTTAAATGCTATTTTTGTAAAAATATGGCTTGATTTTTGAAGAGCCAAACTTACATATTATTTTTCGTCAAAAATAGATAAATAATAAATTTATAACCTTGAAGTTTTAATTAAAATTAACTTTTGTAACAATGATTAACACAAATAGAATCAAATATACCTTTTCTTTAACATTATTGTTGTGTTCCTTACTTGGTTTTTCGCAATCCAATAAATTTAAAGTAGCTTTAGATGCCGGACATGGAGATCATGATTTTGGTGCAGTATATAATGGTCACATCGAAAAGAACATTAACTTAGCCATAGCTTTAAAGGTTGGTAAGATATTAGAAAAGAATTCTAGTATAGAGGTCATTTATACAAGAAAAACGGATGTTTTTATCGGATTAATTGAAAGAGCTAATATTGCCAATAGAGCGGATGCTAATATTTTTGTATCTATTCATTGCAATGCAAATAAGAATACCGCTGCAGATGGAACTGAGACTTATGTAATGGGTATGTCTAAAAATGCTTCTAATCTTGAAGCTGCAAAAAGGGAAAATGAGGTAATTACTTATGAAAAGGATTATAAGCAAAAATACCAAGGATTTGATCCTAATAAGCCAGAAACTATGTTGGGAATGACAATCATGCAGGAAGAATTTATTGAAAATAGCATTGCTTTAGCAGGAAAAATTCAAGATCGATTTGTACAAGATTTGGGAAAGAAAAGTAGAGCTGGAGGAGTAAAACAAGCAGCATTTATGGTATTACACAAAGCTTATATGCCAAGAGTTCTTATTGAAACAGGTTTTTTATCAAATCCAGTTGAAGGAGCTATTTTAGATTCTGAAGAAGGGCAACAAGATATTGCTGAAGCTATTGCTAAAGCCATTATAAGTTACAAAAAAGATTTTTTTGATGGTGGTGAAGCAGATGCAACTCCAGATATTAAACCATCACAAAGAGTTGAAGATAAACCAATAAAAACTACTCCAGAGCCAAAGAAAGTAGATTCTGTTATTAAAAAAACGGAACCTAAAGTTGAATCAAAACCAACTGCAAAAGGAGTGGTGTTTAAAATTCAAATATCGGCTAGTTCTAAGAAGTTAGAAACTACACCAAGCAACTTCAATGGATTGAAAAACATATCTAGTTCTTATAATAATAGTATTTATAAGTATATGTATGGTGAAACTTCAAATTATGATGAAGCCAAAAAATTATTGCAAGATGCCAAAAACAAAGGTTACGCATCAGCATTTATTATTGCTTTTAAAGATGGGAAAAGCATAGATGTGAAAGATGTTATCAAATAATATACTATTTTTGTAACCTAAAAAAAACAACAATTTTGAAATTATCAAGAGAAATTAAAACCGCTATTTTAGTTATTGCCTCTATTTTATTATTTATTTGGGGTTATAGCTTTTTAAAAGGAAGAGACTTATTTACTAACTACAAAAATTTATATGTAGAATATGTCAATGTTGAAGGATTAACGGTTTCTTCGCCAGTTACAATTAACGGATTGGTAGTTGGAAAAGTAAATAGCATAGTTATCAATAATGAAACTGGAAAAATCAAAGTTGAAATGCAAATCAATTCTGATTTTCCTATTAAGAAAACTAGTGTAGCAGAAATTTATGCTCCAAGTCCAATTGGTGGAAAACAAATTGCTATTATACCAACTAAAGAAGGTCAAGATGCTGTTGATGGCGATTTTCTAGTTTCTTCAAGTAAACTTGGTTTGACAGATGAATTAGCTAAGCAAATAGAACCACTAAAAGATAAAATTACCAAACTCCTTGATAATGCTAATGTAATGTTAGAAAATGTAAATCAAGTTTTGGATGCAAAATCTAAAGAGAATCTTAGAAATAGTTTGGCTAACTTAAACGAGACTTTAGCACAATTTAAAGGTGCTTCAAAAGAAGTAAATGAAATGTTAGCTCAAAACAAGTCTAAAATTAGTGGAACTATGTCGAATGTTGAAAAAGCTTCAGCAAATTTCTCTAAAGTTTCTGATTCTTTGGCTAAAGCAAATATCGGTCAAACGGTTAAGAATTTAGAAAAAACACTTGCCAACGTTGATAAAATGATGGGCGATATGCAAGCTGGTAAAGGAACAATGGGTAAATTGATGAAAGACGACGCTATGTATAATAATTTTACCAAAACTTCTAAAGAATTGGAGTTATTGTTGCAAGACTTAAGATTAAACCCAACACGCTATGTTAACGTTTCACTTTTCGGAAAGAAAAACAAACCTTACGTTGCGCCAATAAACGATACAATTAAATAGAATAAAACGACTATCATGGGAATTTTAGCCAATATATTTTTTGCACTATTATTAATTATAGGTTTTGGATATTTTACAATCAATGTAAAGAAACTTATCCGAAACATTAAACTTGGACAAGATGTAAACCGTTCCGATAATTCATCTGAAAGATGGAAGAATATGGCAATGATTGCTCTTGGTCAATCTAAAATGGTAAAAAGACCTGTTTCAGGTTTTCTTCATATTATTGTATATGTAGGTTTTGTAATCATCAATATAGAATTATTAGAAATCATCATTGACGGACTTTTTAGTACGCATCGAGTTTTCAAATTCATGGGTGGTTTGTATGATGTGCTTATTGGTTCATTTGAAATTCTTGCCTTTTTAGTTCTTGTTGCTGTAATTATTTTTTGGATAAGAAGAAATGTAACCAAATTGAAACGTTTTGCAAGTTCCGATTTGAATGGAAAACCAAGAAATGACGCAAATTATATCTTATATTTTGAAGTAGTTTTGATGTCATTATTCCTTTTAATGAACGCAGCTGATTTGCATCTTCAAAATCTTCCAGAAGTTTTTGGTCATTATGAAAAAGCAGGTTCGTTTCCAATTTCACAGTTTCTAACTCCAATTTTTGACGGAATGAGTACACAATTGGTATTCATGTTAGAAAGAACATTTTGGTGGTTACACATTATCGGAATTTTAATTTTCTTAAACTATTTATACTTTTCTAAGCATTTACACATTCTTTTAGCATTCCCAAATACCTATTTTGCAGATTTAAATGCTAAAGGAAAATTTGATAACTTAGAAAGTGTTACCAAAGAAGTAAAGTTAATGATGGATCCGAATGCCGATCCATTCGCAGCGCAACCAGTTGATGAAAACGCAGTTCCAAGTAAATTTGGTGCTTCCGATGTAATGGATTTGAATTGGGTACAATTATTAAACGCCTACACATGTACCGAATGTGGACGTTGTACTTCGGCTTGTCCTGCTAATCAAACAGGAAAAAAATTGTCTCCACGTAAAATCATGATGGATACAAGAGACAGATTGGAAGAAGTTGGAAGAAATATTGATAAAAATAAAGGTGTTTTTGTTCCAGATAACGTATCGTTATTAAACAACTACATTACAGCAGAAGAATTATGGGCGTGTACTTCATGTAATGCGTGTGTTGAAGAATGTCCAGTTAATATTAGTCCATTGTCAATTATAATGGATATGCGTCGTTTCTTGGTTATGGAGGAAAGTGCTGCGCCACAATCATTAAATGCAATGATGACCAATATTGAAAATAATGGTGCACCATGGCAATACAATCAAATGGATCGATTGAATTGGAAAGATGAACAATAATTGATGAATAAAATTCATCTGATTTGGATTGTGATTTATCGCAATTATATATAAAAATAAATGATAATTTTCCATGTTGTGAGGATTGGAAACTTGTCTAAATGAATGTGAAATAATAAAATTAAAAAAAAATGAAAGCGGAAGACATTGACAAAACCTTACAACCAGTTACTGAAAACGGACAACATTTAAGTCCAATTTTACCAGAAGGAGTTAAGAATTATTTAATTGACATTGACGGAACTATCTGTGATGATATTCCAAACGAAGAACCAGAGAGAATGTTAACCGCAGAGGTTTATCCAGATGCATTAGTAACATTAAATCGTTGGTATGACGAAGGTCACATTATCTTTTTCTTCACTTCTAGAACAGAAGCGCATAGAGAATATACTGAGCGTTGGTTAAAACAACACGGTTTCAAATATCATGGAATGGTAATGGGAAAACCTCGTGGAGGAAATTACCATTGGATTGATAATCATTTAGTGAAAGCGACTCGTTACAGAGGAAAATTCACTGATTTAATAGAAAAAGAAGTAACCATCGAAGTTTTTGACGATGGACAACATGAGTAATATTAAATATATGATTTTAGATATTAGATTTTCAAAATATATCTAATATCTAAAATCTAAAATCTAAAATTAAAAGATGTCAGAAGTATTGAACGTGCCAACAATGGCAGAGATGTTAGCTCAAGGCAAGCAACCAGAAGTATTATTTTGGGTAGGTTGCGCAGGAAGTTTTGACGATAGAGCAAAAAGAATAACCAAAGCATTTGTACGAATTTTAAATCGTGCTAATGTAGAATTTGCCGTTCTTGGAACAGAAGAAAGTTGCACCGGTGATCCTGCAAAACGTGCGGGTAATGAGTTTCTTTTTCAAATGCAAGCCATGATGAATATTGAAGTTCTAAATGCTTATGAAGCTAAGAAAATCGTAACAGCTTGTCCGCATTGTTTCAATACTTTGAAAAATGAATATCCAGAATTAGGAGGAAAATATGAAGTTATTCACCATACAGAATTTCTTAAATCATTACTAGATTCAGGCAGATTAACCATTGAAGGTGGACAATTTAAAGGCAAAAGAATTACTTTTCATGATCCATGTTATTTAGGACGTGCTAACAATATCTATGAAGCACCAAGAGATTTAATTCAAAAATTGGATGCCGAGTTGGTTGAAATGAAACGTTCTAAAGCCAACGGACTTTGTTGCGGAGCAGGTGGAGCGCAAATGTTTAAAGATGCTGAAAAAGGAAACAAAGAAATCAATATCGAAAGAACAGAGGATGCTCTTGAAACTAAACCAGATATTATAGCTGCAGGTTGTCCATTTTGTAATACGATGATGACTGATGGTGTTAAAAACAAAGAAAAAGAAGCAGAAGTTAAAGTTCTTGATATTGCCGAATTAATAGCAAACGCTCAAGATTTATAAAATAATAAATTAAATATTAGTTTTTAAATATCTAATATCTAATATCAAAAATCTGATATTACAATGTACATACCATTTGAAAATTTACCTCAAGAATCTAGAATTTGGATTTACCAATCCAGTAGAAAATTTTCTGATGAAGAAGTTGCTGAAATTGAAAAAGATTTGATGCAATTTATTGAAAATTGGTCAGCTCACGGAACTTCACTAGAAGCTTCCTTCACTATTAGATACAATCGATTTATAATTCTCTCAGTCAATCAAGAATTTCATCCTGCAACAGGTTGTTCTATAGATTCATCAGTTGGATTTATTCAAAATTTAGAACAAAAATACAGTGTAGATTTATTAGATAAAATGAATGTTGCTTTTAAACAAGGCGAATTTATTACTTATAAAACACTTTTAGAATTTAAAAAACTAGCAAAAGATAAATCGGTTTCTGAAAACACAATAGTTTTCAATAATCTCGTTAATACTATTGAAGAACTCAATGAAGGTTGGGAAATTCCTGCAAGTGAAAGCTGGCACAGTAGATTCTTTTAATCTTTATCTCCTTTCATGAAAAATATAAGTAAGCTACTTTTATTGTTTGTAATAATAACTTTTGTAACCAACTGCGGACCTACAAAGGGCAAATCTTCTGTTGGTGTAATTAAAAAACCTGAGTTGGCAATTGAGGAAGACCTTTATATTCCAATTCCAAAATCGGAACGTAAAAATTATTTCAAAGAAACTTCATTAGAAACAAAATGGGTTGATAGTATTTATACTCAAATGACTTTTGAAGAAAAAGTTGGGCAATTGTTTATGGTTGCTGCATATTCTAATAAGGATACAGTTCATTTCAATGCTGTTGAAAAGTTAGTTACTCAAAATAAAGTTGGTGGTTTAATCTTTTTTCAAGGAGGTCCAGTTCGTCAAGCCAAATTAACTAATCGTTTTCAATCAAAATCAAAAGTGCCTTTGTTTATTGGAATTGACGCTGAATGGGGATTGAGTATGCGTTTAGATTCCACTTACAAATATCCTTGGAATACCACACTTGGTGCAATAAAAGATTTACGACTTATAGAAAAAGTGGGTAGAAATATGGCTCAAGAAGCTAAACGAATTGGAGCTCATTTCAACTTCGTTCCAGTTTTAGACATCAATACCAATCCTAAAAATCCTATCATTGGACACCGTTCTTTTGGTGAAAACAAAGTAAATGTTACCGAGCACGCCATTGCTATTATGGAAGGAATTCAAAGTGAAGGTGTCTTTTGTACAGGAAAGCATTTTCCAGGACATGGCGATACTGCTTTAGACTCACATTATGCTTTGCCTTTGGTGAATTTCACTAAAGATCGATTAGAAAAAGTTGAATTGTATCCTTACAAGAGAATGTTTGATGAAGGATTAGTTTCTGTTATGGTAGCTCATTTGAACATTCCAAGTATTGAGCCACGAGATAATTTTCCGACTTCTGTTTCGTATAATGTGGTAACTAATTTACTTCAAGAGGAATTGGGATTTGATGGTTTGATTTTTACCGATGCCTTGAATATGAAAGCGGCAAGTAAGTTTATGAAACCTGGAGATATCGATTTAGAAGCTTTTATGGCTGGAAATGATATTTTACTTTTTGCAGAAAATGTTCCTTTGGCGTATCAAAAAATTTCTGAAGCCTATAATAATGGACTAATTACAGAAGAGCGTTTAGCAAAATCTGTAAAAAAAATATTGGCTCATAAATTTAAAATAGGATTAAACAATTATAAACCTGTTGATATAAAAAATATAGCATCCGATTTGAATACGACGTTTAAAGATGCGCTACAATATCAACTTTTCGAACATGCTACCACGGTTTTAAAAAATAAGGACAACATTCTTCCCATTAAAAATCTTGACCAAAAAATTGCTTATGTGAAATTAGGAGATGATGTAAATTCTTCTTTTGTTAGCACTATAAAAAAATATACTGAAATAACTGAAATTTCAGAAGATAACATTGATTCACTTAAAGTAAGACTTAAAGACTATAACACTGTCATAGTAGGTTTTCACAAATCGGATAGAGCTTGGAAAAAGCATGATTTTTCTGAAACAGAATTGGTTTGGCTTCAAGAAATTGCTAAAAATAATGTAGTTATTTTAGATGCATTTACTAAACCTTATTCTTTGTCTGCAATATCAAGTTTTGATGATATTGAAGGAGTGGTAATGTCTTATCAAAATGGTGACATTGCTCAAGAAGTTAGTGCTCAATTACTTTTTGGAGCTTTTGAACCGCAAGGAAAATTACCAGTAACAATCAACGAAGAATTTAAAGAAGGTTTCGGACTAAGAACTGATAAGTTAAATAGATTAGGATTCACTGCACCAGAAAATGTTGGTATGAGTCCGAGTATTTTATCTAAAATTGATACTTATGCTAAAAAGGCTATTGATGGTAAAATGGCTCCAGGAATGCAAATTTTAGTAGCTAGAAGAGGTAAAGTTATTTTTCAAAAGTCGTATGGATATCACACTTATGACAAGCAAACAAAAGTATCTAATTCAGATATTTATGATGTAGCTTCGATTACAAAAATGGTAGCTACATTACCAAATGTAATGCAACAATATGATAAAGGAAAAGTTACTTTAGATTCCAAATTGGGAGATATGTTACCAATGTTTCAAGGAACCAATAAGCAAGATATTGTGTTTAAAGATTTGCTTTCACATTATGCAAAACTACAAGCGTGGATTCCTTTTTATAAAAACACTTTAGATGCTGACAAATGTCCATCTGATAAAATATATAGTTTATATAATAAAGAAGGATTTAATTATCAAGTTGCTGAGAATCTATACATCAGAAATGACTATCAAGATAGTATTTTAAAACAGATTGCTGATAGTAAACTTTTAGACAAAAAAGAATATAAATACAGCGATTTTACTTTTATCATTTTAAAAGAATATTTAGAAAAAGCTACTGGAAAAACTCTTGATAAATTGAGTACAGAGAATTTCTATAAAACTTTAGGAATGAACAACACCATGTTTAATCCACTTAGAAAATTTGATTATGGTGTAATTCCACCAACAGAAAATGACAACTATTTTCGTCATACTATAATTCAAGGTTATGTTCATGACATGACAGCTGCGATGCAAGGTGGTGTTGCTGGACATGCCGGAATTTTTTCAAATGCTATGGATATTGCCAAAATGATGCAATTGTATCTTCAAAAAGGTAACTATGGTGATAAACAATATTTTTCACCATCAACATTTGATACTTTCAATACGTGTCATTTCTGTTCAGAAGGAAATAGAAGAGGATTAGGTTTTGACAAACCTCAATTAGGAAAAGAAGGTCCAACTTGTGGATGTGTATCGATGTCGAGTTTTGGACATACAGGTTTTACTGGAACTATAGCTTGGGCTGACCCAGAAACTGAAATAGTATATGTGTTTTTGTCAAACAGAACTTATCCCGGTAATACAGAGGTAAATAAACTTTCCAAAGAAAACATTAGAGAAGATATTCAGAAGATTATTCAAGAAGCTATTTTAGATAAATAGATTTTTAATTATTTGTTAACGAATTTCATTAGGATTTTCAGTAACTTCGTACTTCTAAAAATCAGCAATGAAAATAGCAATCGTTTGTTATCCAACTTTTGGTGGGAGTGGTGTTGTCGCTACTGAACTCGGTCTTGAATTAGCACATCGCGGACACGAAATTCATTTTATTACCTACAAGCAACCTGTTCGTTTAGCACTTTTAAACTCAAATGTGCATTATCACGAAGTTAATGTTCCTGAATACGCTTTGTTTCATTATCAACCTTATGAATTGGCACTATCTAGCAAATTGGTAGATATGGTAAAATTATATGGTATTGAGTTATTACATGTACATTATGCAATTCCACATGCTTATGCAGGTTATATGGCTAAGCAGATGTTGAAAGATGAAGGAATTAATATTCCAATGGTTACTACGCTTCACGGAACCGATATTACCTTAGTAGGAAAACATCCATTTTATAAAACAGCTGTTTGTTTTAGCATCAACAAATCGGATGTAGTTACTTCTGTTTCGCAGAGTTTAAAAGACGATACGTATAAACATTTTGATATAAATAAAGAAATTCATGTTATTCCAAACTTTATAGAGTTAGAAAAGCATCGCAATGAACCCTTGATATCTTGCCAACGTTCTGTAATGGCTGAAAAGCATGAAAGTATAATTACTCACATAAGTAATTTCAGAAAAGTAAAAAGAATTCCTGATGTTGTTAAGATTTTCTTCAAAATACAACAAAAAATTCCTGCCAAATTAATGATGGTAGGCGATGGTCCAGAACGAGAGATTGCCGAAAGAATGTGCGAAGAACTTGGAATTCAAGATAAGGTGATTTTCTTTGGAAATAGCAATGAAATTGATCAAATTCTTTCTTATTCAGATTTATTTTTATTGCCATCTGAGACAGAAAGTTTTGGTTTAGCCGCTTTAGAAGCTATGGCATGGTCAGTTCCAGTTATTTCAAGTAATTCTGGAGGTTTGCCTGAAGTGAACTTTCATGGAAAGTCAGGATATTTAAGTAATGTAGGTAATGTAGAGGAGATGGCTGAGAATGCTATAAAAATTTTAAGCAATATTGACACTTTAAATACGTTTAAAGAAAATGCATTATCGGTAGCAAAACAATTTGACATAAAAAACATATTGCCAATTTATGAAGAAATCTATCACAATGCAATTGAAAAATCTAAGCAAATAAATTTATCATGATAAAAAAACTCGGTACAATTTTATTAGTTATAACACTTTTTTCTTGCTCTTCATCAAAACCTCCAATGATTTCAGAACCTATGTATGATGTTCTTTTTGGTAGTGAATATGGTGGAGCTTCTTTTCAATTTTACGAAATTGTATCAGATGAAAAGGAATTTAATATTTTACTAACAGATGAAATGATAAAGCCTTATGTTAAAAAGGAAGATATAGAAACTTGTAATTTTATATTAGTCAACATGGGTGAAAAAAAATCAGGTGGTTATACTTTAGAAGTTCAAAAGGTAGAAGAATTAGCTGACAAAGTAATTGTCACTTTAAAAGAAATTGAACCTAAAGGAGTAGCCACAATGGCAGTTACTAAACCATGTTATGTAATTAAAATAAAATCTAAGAAGCCAATAGAAATAAGATAAAAAAATCCCGATTGAAAAATCGGGATTTTTTTATTAGAATTTGTATCTAATTCCTAAAGCTAAATCTGGACCAAAATTATCATCTCGATAATTATCAGAGTTAAAATAAAGTTCAGGTCTAATGTCTAAAGATAATTGAATAGGCACTTCTTTAAAGTTATATTCAATACCTAAATCACCAGCAACAAAAACAAACGTTCCGTTGTCTTTGAACTGAGTTCCATTAGCTCTGTAATCATAGCTCCAACTTCCTAAACCACCACCAACACCAGCGTACCAGTTAAAACCACCATCAATATTCCAAACCCATTGATAAATTCCAGTTAGTTTGAAGGCATCTACATTATTACTATTTCTAAAACCCAAATCAAGTTCTAAACGATTGTTTTTAGATAAACCTCTTTGATAGGATATTTCACCACCAAACCCATCGTTGTCTCCAAGTCGCAAACCTAATGCGTTTTTTGAAATGTCCTGTGCTTGTGCAGTAAATGCTAATCCAATTAACATCATCGCTGATAGAATTACTTTCTTCATAAAATTGTTATTTAAGTTTATATTATAACATCGTTTAATCGTCAATTATTGTGCCATTAGTTGTTAAAATATACTAAATGCAAGTTTATACTAGTTAAGTCATTGATTTTTAGATAAAAAAAGTGACAAATTGGAATATACCACAATTTGTCACTTTAATAATGCTATTTAAAAAAACTTAGTTTATTAGAAAAGAATTTATACTTTCTGTCTGAGTTTGACTGAATGTTGAAGGAATTGGTAAAGTTACATTTGGAATACTGTTTAGTTGATAATTTAAAACAGTATTTGCATAGATCATACCAACATTTTTACTATAAAATTGATCAGATACGATTACATCTTGTGCATTCATTATAGTTATAGGAAATGTAACTCCAGATAAAGTTTGAACAGTTGTAATCTTTAAGTTTAATATAATTTTTGTTTTTCTAATATCATTATAATCATCTCCATTTGGAAAAACGTAAGTAGCTTGACTACCATTATATACTGATTTTAAAGTATAATCAATAGTTAAAGGATAAGTTTGAACTGTTTGATTAATTGTACCTGAAGCAGTACTTAAGACTTGACCAACAGTAGCATTTTCTTTAAAAAAAATAAAATCTGTAACTCCAAGATTAATAGGTGAGGTCAAACCGAAATCAAAACTAAAATTCCCAGTCATAAGTAATTTACTACCGTCAATTTTTATTCCATTATTTCTTAAAGTTGAACTGAAAAAACCTGTAGGAATTGTTAAGGATTTAATTTTTTTATAAGTTACTGAATTTATTAATGTATCACCAGAAACATATATCGAATCCCTTGTTAAAGGATTTATGCTACTACTAATATCACTATCAACATTGTAGGTCCAAAAGTTACTGTTTTTTAAAGGCATGAATTCAGTTGGTACTTCATTTCCATCATCAGTATTATTGTCATTATCGCTTGAGCAAGAAGTTAATAAAATAAGTAACAATGATGTAATTAAAAATTTAGTTTTCATATCTAATTTATTTGATTTTGGCTAAATTAATAAAAATAATTTAACACTAATCAAATGTAATAATCATTTTACAAATTGAATTCTTAATTAAATTTAATTGTTAAACTTTTAAACTATAAACAATTCAACTATATTTGTTCAAAACTATTAAAAATGGCTGGAAATAGCTACGGAACACTTTTTAGGATTACAACTTTTGGAGAATCTCATGGAGATGCGCTCGGAGGAATAATTGATGGATGTCCGGCAGGAATTGAATTAGATATTGAAGCTATTCAAAAAGAAATGCAACGTCGTAAACCAGGACAATCTACTATCGTTACGCAACGAAAAGAAGAAGATGAAGTTCAATTATTATCCGGAATATTTGAAGGAAAAACAACTGGAACTCCAATTGGTTTTATCATTCCAAATACCAATCAAAAATCGGATGATTATTCACATATAAAAGATTCTTATCGACCAAGTCATGCTGATTATGTTTACGAAAAAAAATACGGAATTCGTGATTATCGTGGCGGTGGAAGAAGTTCAGCAAGAGAAACAGCGAGTAGAGTAGTTGCTGGAGCTATTGCTAAACAAGTTTTAAATGATATTAAAATCAATGCATTTGTTTCATCAGTTGGTGAAATTTTTATTGATAAACCTTATCAGGATTTAGATTTTTCATTAACCGAAACCAATGCCGTTCGATGCCCAGATTTAGCTTCTGCCGAAAAAATGGAAGCTTACATAAAAGAAATAAAAAAGCAAGGTGATACTATTGGCGGAACCATAACTTGTGTTATTCAAAATGTTCCAATCGGATTAGGTGAACCAGTTTTTGATAAGCTTCACGCAGAATTAGGAAAAGCTATGCTATCCATAAATGCTGTAAAAGGATTTGAATTTGGAAGCGGTTTTTGCGGAGCCAAAATGAAAGGTAGTGAACATAATGATTTGTACAACGAAGACGGAACTACAAAATCAAATCTGTCAGGCGGAATTCAAGGCGGAATTTCTAATGGAATGGACATCTATTTCAGAGTTGCATTCAAACCAGTTGCAACTTTAATTCAAAAGCAAGAAGTTTTAACTAATCAAAATGAAATCATAGAACAGCAAGGTAAAGGTCGTCATGACCCTTGTGTTGTGCCAAGAGCGGTTCCAATTGTGGAAGCAATGGCTGCTATCGTATTGGCCGATTTTTATTTAATAAACAAAATTTATCAAACAAAATAATGACATCACAAATAGAACAAAAAAAATCATTTTTTAGTAATCTAACAGTTCAAATTTTAATAGCAATGGTTCTTGGAGCCATTCTCGGAATTTATATTCATAATAATTTTGATACTGAATTTGCAAAGAATTTTAGTGATAAAATTAAAATGTTAGCAACCATTTTCATTAGATTAGTTCAAATGATTATTGCGCCGTTAGTAATTACGACTTTGGTTGTTGGAATTGCCAAGTTGGGTGATATAAAATCGGTTGGTAGAATAGGAGGTAAAGCCATGGGATGGTTTTTTACTGCTTCTTTTATTTCGTTATTGATAGGTTTGTTTTGGGTAAATATTCTTCAACCTGGAGTTGGTTTGAATTTGACCGATGTTGATGTTTCTACTGCTGCTGAAGTTACTGATAAAACTAAAAGTTTTTCTGCGCAAAATTTTGTAGAACATATTATTCCCAAAAGTATTTTTGAAGCACTAGCAACCAATGAAATATTACAGATTGTAATTTTTTCAATTTTTTTCGGATTAGCAGCTGCATCTATTGGTGATCACGCAAAACCTGTTGTGAAAGTTTTAGATGTTATTTCACACATCATTTTGAAAATGGTAAATTATGTAATGAAATTTGCTCCAATTGGAGTATTTGGCGCCATTGCAGGAGTTTTTGCCATTAGAGATTTGCAAGAATTGTTGTTGACTTATGCCAAATTTTTCGGTTCTTTTTTAGTTGGAATTTCTTCTCTTTGGATAGTTCTTCTACTTGTAGGATACTTATTTTTAAAAGGACATATGACAACTTTACTTAAAAGAATTCTTAGTCCATTAATAATTGCCTTTGGAACCACAAGTAGTGAAGCCGTTTTTCCAAAATTGACAGAAGAATTAGAACGATTTGGCGTAAAAGATAAAATAGTTTCATTTATGCTTCCACTTGGATATTCATTTAATCTTGATGGAAGCATGATGTATATGACTTTTGCTAGTATTTTCATTGCACAAGCTTATGGTGTCCCATTAGATTTAGGGACACAAATGACAATGCTTTTGGTTTTAATGCTAACTAGTAAAGGAATTGCTGGTGTTCCAAGAGCTAGTTTAGTTGTAGTAGCTGCTACTTGTGGAATGTTTGATATTCCAATTGAAGGTATAGCTTTAATTCTTCCGATTGATCATTTCTGTGATATGTTTAGAAGTGCAACTAATGTTTTAGGTAATGCTTTGGCTACATCAGTTGTAGGAAAATGGGAAAAAGAAAGTTAAAAAGTTAAAAATTTAAAAATTAATAACTAAATTTGATATCGAAAAAAAACTTTAAATTATTTTTATGAAAAAAACTTTACTTTACTTATTTATGGGAGCGTCGTTTGCTACTACTGCGCAAACATTAGTTACTGAAAATTTTAACTCTTTGGTAGCTGGAGATGTTTCTACTGAAATTACGGGTACAATTCCTGGTCAAGACAGTTATTTTCTGTTTGCAACCAACGGAACTGCTCCAACGACTAGTACAAATGCTGGTGTAACAAATGCTCAAATTGTAGCTGGCGGAAATGCTAGTTTAGGTCTTCAAATTACTGGTCCAAACGGAGACAAAGGATCACGTTTTATGTGGAAAGATGGTTTTCCTGCATTATGGACAGCCCGAACAGTTGGAAATAACATCATCGAATTAGAAGTTGATATCAATCCTGGTGCTGGAACAACATTAAGCAGAAATAATATTGGTGTTTACATTTTTAATGCTGCTGGAGATAGAGTTCTTGCTGGAGTAGTTGTAAAAGCTGCTACAAGAGAATTATTTTTAGTTGCTTATTCTACACCAACTGGAAATCCTGTTGGAAATTATACTTACAGTTTAAGCGCTGCACCAGGAATACAATTACCTGCCGATGTATTTAGTAGAGTTGGTATTTCTTATAATAAAACAACAGGTCAAGCAATCATTAAAGCTCCAGGATTAGCTGCTGCTGGTGCAGGAGTTGCAGGTAGTTCTGCTGGATCTGATCCTGCAGAAATTGACTTTGTTGGATTTTCTGGAAATACTACAGCTGTTCCAAATACTGCAGCTGGATCTGTAATTATGGATAATCTGTTAGTAAAAGCATCAAATACAGATACCTTATTAAATAATGTAACTTTTGCTGAAGATTCTTTGGTTACTATAAATTTATATCCTAATCCAGTTAATGATATATTGAATATAAATAGCAAATATACTTTAAACAATATTAGTATATCTGACATCAATGGAAGAGTAGTTAGGAATACTTCTTTAAACGGAACAGAAGCTCAAATTAATATAGCTGACTTAGCTTCAGGAGTTTATTTATTGAAAGTTGTTACCTCAGATGGTACGGTTACTAAAAAAGTAATAAAAGAATAATTAGTATTCTTTATTAAATAAAAAAAAGACTAAGCATTTGCTTAGTCTTTTTTCTTTTTATCACTTCCCATCATAAGGAAAACGGCTCCAACTAATCCAATTATAACTAAAGCAAAGACTCCAATCATAATGAAAGTTCCATTATCATGAGAATAAAGAGGTAACAATAAGTTGTTCATGATTTCAATTGTTTAGGATACTCAAAAGTATTTCAAATAAACTTATTGAAATATGACAAATATCATACTAGAGAAATTTAGATTTTAACTCTGGAGTTGGCATCATGCAGCTATCTTTTTTGCCATACCATTTGTATCTATTTTTGGCAACAAAATCATATCCGAAATTTTTTAAAAAATTTGGAAGTATAGATAGATAACTCGTTAAACTGATTAATCCTCTTAAATCTTTTGCAATATTAAAAGCCGCATCAGCTTTAACATAATAGGCCTTTCCTGGAATATAAAGAATAATACTATCCGTTTGAGAAGTATCAACCTTAATGTAATCAATAATTTTTTGTCCTAGCTCAGATTGAATAGCAACAAATCTAAAAGTGTCTTTAACATCTTTTTTTATCACATATTGTACCGTGGCATCACACAAATTGCATACACCATCAAAAAGAATGATTTTTTTATCTTTTGGTAATTCTTCCATATTATTTAGGTCTTTCTACAAATTCTAAAGCATCCAAACTAACTTTTGATGTAAATACTCCATAATTTACAGTTGCTTTGTTTTTTTCAATACCATCAAGTGTTCCAACTGCTTTGCCATCAAACATTCTAACTCGATCACCAATTTTAAGTGCAACTTTTGGCTTTTCTGGAACTTCTTTTAATTTTAATTTCTTCTCTTTCTTTTCTTGTCGAATCTCCTCAACTTTTACTTTAACCTCTTCGGCAACCTTTTTTTGAATAACTTCTTTTTCCTTTAATTCTTTAGCAGATGCTTTTTTTCGTTTTGAATTTTCAATTTCTACTACTTTTAAAAATTCACCAATAAGTGTTTTTTTGTCTTTATTGTTAAAATAATTTGAAGAAATTTCATCAATCTTTTGTCCCATATAAATCAATCGCTGATTGGCATCATACAATTCTTGGTAACGTTCTAATTTATCTTTTATCTTAGCGTTAATAGATTCCATTTTTTTGCTTTCTTCACGAGCTTTAGATTCTTCTTCTTTCAAATTTAATGAAGTTTTTTCCATTTTAGAACGCTCTTTTTGCAAAGTTGCAATAGTCTTGTCAAATCTAACTTTGCCACCTTCAATTTTCTTTTTGGCTCTATTTATCAATCCAAATGGAATTCCATTTTTCTGTGCAACTTCAAAAGTAAAAGAACTTCCTGCTTGTCCTAAGTGCAACTTATACATTGGTTCTAATGTTCTTTCATCAAATAACATATTGGCATTTGTGGCATTTGGCAATTCATTTGCTAATATTTTTAAATTAGTATAATGCGTTGTAATAATACCAAAAGCTTCTCTGTGATAAAACTCTTCTAAAAAAACTTCTGCCAAAGCGCCACCCAAATCAGGGTCAGAACCAGTACCAAATTCGTCTATTAAAAATAGCGTTTTAGAATTACATTTTTTCAAAAAATAATTCATGTTTTTTAAACGATAACTGTAGGTACTTAAATGATTTTCAATAGATTGATTATCTCCAATATCAGTCAAAATTCTATCAAAAAGAAAGGTTTCGCTACGTTCATGAACAGGAATTAAGATACCACTTTGTAGCATTAATTGAAGTAATCCCACCGTTTTAAGTGAAATTGTTTTTCCACCTGCATTTGGTCCAGAAATAACTATAATGGTACTTTCAGGATTCAATTCGATTGTTTGCGGATGTGTTATCTCATTTTTTAATTTGTTATTCAAATAAAGAATAGGATGCAAAGCATCTCTAAAATACAAACGTTTTTTATCCGAAATATTTGGTAGAATTCCATTGATTTTATTGGCATACTTAGCTTTTGCAGCAATAACATCAACATCACTCAAAAACTCTTGATAACTAACAATTAATTCATGAAACGGACGAATGTCATTGGTAAGTTGTTTCAAAATTCGTGTAACTTCTTCTTTCTCTTCATATTCTAAGTTGTTCAACTCTCTAGAATATTTTAAGGTGGCTTCTGGCTCAATGTAGGCAATACTTCCTGTTTTGGAACTTCCTAAAATAGAACCTTTCACTTTTCTTCTGTACATTGCTAAAACAGCTAAAACTCTTCTGTTTTCGACAAAACTTTCTTTGATGTCATCCAAATATCCCAAAGAATTATATTGGCTCATTGCCATACCAAAACTTTGATTGACTTTTCCACGAACAACATTCATATCACGACGAATATTCAATAAATCTGGCGAAGCATTATCTCTTACTTCTCCGTGTTTATCAATAACTTCATCAATGTATTTTACAATTTCCTTAGTAACTTGTATTTGACTGGCTTTCTCATTCAGTTTAGGATAATACTCTTGAAATTTCTTGAAAAATAAAATCAAAGTATTTGCAGTTTCTGAAACCGTTGCTATTTTTCTAAATCCAGAAACTTCTAATTGACTTCCATCAATGGCTAAAAATTTTAACTCGTTATTTATAGAATCAAAACCGTGATTTGGAATAGCATTATTATTTGAGTAGGAGGAAACGTACTCAGAGGTTTGCAGCAAATTATCCATTAAAAGATTTTTTTCTTTAAATGGAGTAATTTCAAGGGCTTTTATTTTGCCTAATTCGGTATTACATCGCTCTGAAATAGTATTTAATATAGTGTCAAATTCTAAATCTTGAAGCGTTTTATTGGTGATAGAAATCATTCTAATATTTTGTGAATTCAAAGTTACGAATGTTGACAAGCATATTGCAATAGATTTTTATATTTTTGGTAAAAAATTAAGATATGTTGATTAAAATTAATCCCTCATGGAAGGAAAAATTGAAAGAGGAGTTCGATAAGAGCTATTTTGCCAATTTAGTTGAATTTGTTAAAAGTGAATATGCAACTCACAGATGTTTTCCTAATGATAATCTAATATTTTCAGCTTTCGATTATTGTCCATTTAATGATGTAAAAGTTGTAATAATAGGACAAGATCCTTATCACGGATTTGGTCAAGCAAACGGATTGTGTTTTTCTGTAAATGATGGCGTAACTTTTCCTCCATCACTAATTAATATTTTTAAAGAAATTGAACAAGATTTGAAATTACCAATTCCAATATCAGGAAATCTTGAAAGATGGGCTAGGCAAGGAGTACTTTTGCTAAACGCTACCTTAACTGTTAGAGAAAGTGAAGCAGGTAGTCATCAAAAAAAAGGATGGGAGCAATTTACTGATGCAGTCATCCAAAAAATTTCTAATGAAAAAGAAAATGTAGTTTTTCTTTTATGGGGAGGATTTGCAAAGAAGAAAGGAGCAAAGATTGATAGAACCAAACATTTTGTTTTAGAAACAGGACATCCATCTCCGTTGAGTGCAAATAGAGGTTTCTGGTTTGGAAATAAACATTTTAGTGCAACAAATTCATTTTTAAAAAGTAAAAACTTTAAAGAAATTGAATGGTAAAAAAAAATCCATCACTTAGGATGGATTTACTATTTTAATTTACTGTAAAGTTATAATAACCTTCAGAATCTAAATTACTTACATCAGAAAAAATGGTTAGTGATATACTTTCAGAACTACTGTTGGAACGTATCTCAACTTGACTTGTAGAAGAACTATTGTAACCAAAACTTAAACGATACTGCCCAGAAGAAGGCAATTTTATTCCACATAAAAATTCATATCGATCATTAGCAACATTAAATTCTGCTGTGGCATTATAAAAACCACCTGTTACAAATTTACCCAAATTTAAATCAATATTTGGAGTGCTTGCATCAACTAATATCCATTCATCTCCAACTTTTTTTTCTAATAAATAGCTAAAAGCAAATGAAGGAGCATTGTTGGTCGTTTTTCTAATATCTAATAAATTTGTTTGATTTGGTTCAGCTAAGAGACGATTGATATAGGAATTTACATAAAGATAATCGCCAACATTATAATTAGCTTGCGTTTGAATTGAAACTAAATTTGGAACAGATATATATTCTGTATTATAAAAATCATCATCATTTGTATCACATGAATTGAATGTTGTTACAAATAAAATTAGTAGTGTTATTATTTTTAATGTCTTCATACTATTTTTTTTTAAAATCTATAACCTAAATTAATTCCAACTCGTGATATTACATCTGGACTTTGCTCTCTTTTGGTTAAGTTAGAACCAAAACCAACTAAGAATTCTAACGCCCAAGATTCTTTAAAGTACATTTTGTATCCTAAACTTCCTCCAAGTCCAAAATCGGTATATTTTGATTTTTTTATGGTGTAAAACCCATTTCCATTTGAATCAGTATCTCTTATAATTTCTTTAAAATCGCCACCATTAGCAGAAGCAAAAATTTCAGCGAAATAATAACGTGATTTACTTTTTGACAAAGCATATCTCACATATGGATTGATTTCATACTTGGGTAAGTTATTTCTAAAACCATCATTAAAATCATCTTCTATTTTTTGACTATTAGAAAAATTAGTATTTACTCCAAGTGAAAAATCCTTTCCAAGAAAACGTTCATAACTAAAACTTAGCTTTCCGTAAGCTATTGCTGATAGCACATCTACACGAAATTCATTTTTTTTATTGTCAAAAGGACTACTTTCTTGTGCAGAAACAAACAAAGTTCCTAACAAGAATAAACCTATTATTTTTTTCATATAATTCTGATTTTAAATAGCTAATATACTATTTTATTTGATGTGTTTTGAAAAATTAATTTAAAGTAAGTGCACTCAAAATTTCTTCATTCATAAATGGTCCACCAGGATATTTAGCTGTATAATCTAAATTTAGCCAAATATTGCCACGCTCATCAATATGGTAATGCAAAGATTTTCCTTTACTTTCTTCAGGAAAAAGCACTTTTTTCACCAAATAATTTATGGTTTCTAAATCGGCTTGTTTTCCAATTAAGATTTCAGGATAAATATGTCCGTCAGTGTGAATAAGTCTCGGTATTCCACCAATAGATCGAATACAAGCCGCCATTAAAATAGAGTGATCATCACAATCACCAGACAAGTATTTTGCTGATTCACTAGCGCTAGCAATATATTCTCTACCTTTTGGGTCACTTACATAATTCCAATTGCTATTTATTTCTTTAAACACAGAAAAACATTGAATTATGGTAAAATAATCATTGTATCCTTTTTCGTCTTTAAAATGTTTGTTTACTGCCATCAAAGAGAAATTTCTAACTTTAGGATTAGAATAATCTATGGCATTAAGTATCTTAGATTTATTTGGAAAAGGAAGTAATTTGTCAATAATAATATCTTGAGGATATGGATTATAACTCATTGTGTAAAGCATTGATTGATAGTCTTCAAAAACGGTTTGAAAGCCATAACCTCCAAAAATAGTTCCATAAACTAATGCTATTAAATAGAGAAAAATACTTATTAATGTAATTTTTCTCATGGCTCTCAATATAAGTTGTATTAAAATTAAAAGAACAATAAAAAGAAGTATTCTATCTATGTGTAAAGACCATTCTAACTCAATAATATTTTGATGTAAAATGATAAAAATTGGTATGGTTATAAGTACATTCAAAACAAAAATAATTACCATATCCCACGGTTTTTTTACCGTAAGTTTGTCTTTTAAGTACAAATAATAAAGTTTTGTTTTTTCTATCATTTTAAGAATTTGCAAAAAGCTAGATGGCTTTTACAAGTTCAGCAAAAGTACCTTTTTTCTCAATAATTTTGAGGTCAAATAATTGATTTTGAATTTTGTTTAACATTTTTTCAGATAATGGCTTTTGAGACCATTCTGTTAATCGCAACCATTCTTGAATATCTTCTATTTTTTGATGGTATTTTGTAGCTAATGTTCTATCAATACTCGGAATTTCTTTGAACTCTTGCGTTGTGATATTAATAATTTCAAGAATTTGCTCAATGGCATTAGGATACTTTTTCAAAATTTCTTCACGAACGGCAATTACAAAACAAGGCCAAGGTGTGGGGCAATCGTCAATTCTTCTGAAAATTCCTTTATCTACAAGAGGTTTGGTCATAAAATGTTCCCACATGAAATAATCGGATTCTCCTTTGGTTAAACTTTCAACAGCGCCATCAATTGTGTTTACGATTTCAAATTGCAGGTTTTCAGTATTCCAACCTTGATTATTAGCATTAACATAAGCCATTAATTGTGAACCTGAACCTAATCTTGAGATAGCCACTTTTTTATTTTCTAAATCAGAAAGCGTTTTAAAATTGGAGTTAGCAGCCACATGAATTCCCCAAATTAAAGGACTTTCAACATAAACTTGCACAATTTTAGAAGGATTTTCAGCATTAATATCTTTTACGATTCCTTCTGATAAAATTACAGCAATATCAGTTTCACCATCGCGAAGCATTTGACACATTTTACCAGTACCTTCAGGAACATCAGTCCATTGTAAATCGATTCCAACGGCTTCAAATTCGCCATTTTCAATACACAAATGCCAAGGAAGATTGAAATGCTCTGGAACGCCTGCTATTTTTATAGTTTTCATTTTTATGCTGAATTTATTTCATCATCTTTCGATGCTTGTATTAATTGGAGTATTAAGTATTAAGACTGTTCAGAGAGTTTTTGAATACATTCTTCTCTAATGTTCCAAATTTCATCAAAGGTATAATTTTGATTGGTTTCTTCAATCCATTTTTTCAAGAAAGCTTTGTGATAATCTACTTTAAAATCGCTAACCTGTTTAGGAATTATCTCGATTTCTTCTAAAATTTCTTCTTTTATTTTATCGTAAAATGATTCCGAAGTTGTGACATCTAACGGAATACCATTAATCTTTAAATAACAATGTGCCTCTGGAATGTAGTCAATACCACTTTTTGAAAGTAAATCTCCTAATTTAGGTGTATTTACTTCGTTCATTTTAAAAATTCCAATATATAATTTTACGTTTTCAATATCATTTTCATCAGCATAATCCTTTAAAAAAGCATGTTTTGAGCTACAAGTTCCTTTATTTTCAGAAAGTACTAACGAAAAATCATACCTATTAGAATTTCTTCCATAAGAAACATGTTTTACTTTTTCTATTAGTTCTTCAAAGTTCATAAACTGAAAACTGCTTACTGCGACTGCCTACTAATTTTCCACCATTTCCAAATAACTCCATCATTATCAGGATAATCTTCCATGAAATTGAAACCTACTTTTTGCAAAACATGATTTGAAGCTCCATTTTCTGCATGTGTGTAAGCATTCATTTCTTTGATTTTCATTTGGTTAAAACCATAATCAAGCCAAGCAAGTGATGCTTCTGTTGCATAACCTTTGTTCCAAAATTTTTCATTCAAGCGATAACCATAATCAAAGAAATTTGTATTACCATTTTCAACATGGTCATTTACAAATTTGATTCCTGTCCAACCTATTAGCTCGTTTGTTTCTTTTAAAATAGTAGAAAAACGACCAATTCCTCTTTCTAGATATTGTTTTTGAACCATTTCAATATAATCGTAAACTTCTTGAATATCAATACAAGGCTTTTGCCATAAATAATTATGGACTTCTGGATTTTTATCCATTTCAAATAATGCTTCAGCATCTGATTTTTCAAATGGTCGAAGTAGTAGTCTTTCAGTTTCTAATATTAAATCCATTCTGGGTTAATTTGATTTAAATGATGATACAAATGGTCGAAGTAATCTTCTATTAAGAATTGTAAATCAGACAGCTCACCATTTGGAAGAATTAATTGAAAAGTTAGAGTTTCAACAGTTTGATTTTTTACAATATGCAAAATATGAAGATTTAAATTCATCCATAAATCAAATAATTCTTGATTGTTTTTATTTTGATAATCATTAGATTTTACTAATCCATCAGGATTGTAAGTTCTAATTTTATAAGGTTTTTCAAATGTTTGAATTTCAGTAAATCGCTGAATATTATTAATCGCCGAATCAATTAAATGACCTAAGACTTCCTTTTTAGACCATTTGTTTTCTGATGGTTTTATTTCAAAATCCGTAGCTTTTATAAAAATATTTGAAGCCGTTAACTCATTCAAAACGAATTCAAATTTTGTTATTTTTTCTTTCATTGTTTAGTTTTGAGTTTTATTCTATCTTCAAATGAGAAATTACTACGCGATATCCATCAGGATCTAGAATCATCTTACCATTTTCATTCCAATAGGGATTTTTTGAATCAATAAATTTGATTGAGTTTGATTCAATTCTATCTTGAATCAGTTCAAATTCTAATTTAGTATTTGGATAAAAAACCAAAATATCTTCCTCACCAAAATTAAATGTAACAATCTCGTCCGATTTGGTAAATTCTAAATGCCAATTTTCATTTGATTTACCAATAAAAACGCCATCATAACCGTCGTGATTTTCAAAACCACCAAGCAATTCCAATCCTAAAATATCAATATAAAAGGATTTGAGTTGTTCTAAATTATTGGTATGTCTAGCAAATCTGAAAGTCATAAATTTTATTCAAAATATTCTAAAGCCATTATCATCAAACAAAAAACAAATATTCCAAGTACAAAATTTTTCTTATTGGAATTCATCCCACTATTATCAATTACTTCTTCTTCAAATAAATAATATCCAATATTCTTTTCATAATTTTTATCAAAAACAATATTCATAAACATGCAATAAATCCAACGAGCAAAACCGCCTAAAGCAAAAAATAGTTTTTGAATTAAATGTCCAATCATTTATTATAAAATTCGTAATTTTAATTAGTAATTAATCTACTCCGCTAATTTATCCAAAGCATATTCAATCAACGCATCAACAGCTTTGTATGGATCTTCGCTAAAAGTTCCTGTTGCACGATTGGCAATTATGGCGTTTAACGATAAACATTGATGTCCAAGTAATTTTCCTAAACCATAAATGGCTCCGGTTTCCATTTCAAGATTGGTCATTTTGATACCTTCAAATTCAAATTTGTCCATTTTACTGTTCAATTCTGGATCTTGAATATCTAATCTCAAAACTCTTCCTTGTGGACCATAAAATCCGCCTGCTGTTCCAGTAAATCCTTTGAAAATCTTGTCACTTTCCAAACGTTTTTCAAGAATTTCACTTCCTTTAATTACATATGGACGACCTTTTTTCATATCCCAATTGGTTTGAGCAATAAAAGCGTCTTCCATAGCAGTTTCTGAAATTTCATCAATCAAATACGAGCGAAGCATGTTGTCTAATCCCAATCCGTATTGACTCATAACAAAAATATCGCAAGGAATCTCGGCTTGTAATGAACCTGAAGTTCCAATTCGGACAATATTCAACGAAGTTAATTCTTCTTTGATTTCACGAGTTTTTAAATCGATGTTTACTAAAGCATCCAATTCGTTCATGACAATGTCAATATTATCTGGACCAATTCCTGATGACATTACTGTAATTCGTTTTCCTTTGTAAATTCCGGTTTGTGTTTTGAATTCACGTTTTTGTTGTGAAAATTCAATACTAGAGAAATGTTTGGTAATTTTCTCCACTCTATTTTGATCACCTACAAAGATGATGTCTTTTGCAATATGTTCCGGTTTTAGGTTCAAGTGATAAACACTTCCATCCGGATTTAATATTAATTCTGATGATGCAATCATTTTTTTATTGTTTATGAGTTTAAAAGTTACTGCTTACTGTGACTGATAACTGTCAACTGAACTAACCCCCAACTCGTTTTGTTTTAAATCCTTTGTCTTGTAATAACTTCATTATTTTATCGCGATAATCGCCTTGAATAATGATTTCGCCATCTTTGAATGTTCCTCCAACAGCGAGTTTGTTTTTTAATTCTTTTGCTAATAATTTGAAATCTTCATCTTCACCTTCATAACCTGAAATTATGGTTGTGGGTTTTCCTTTGCGTTTTTCAAATTTACAAATCATTGGTTCTTTTTGAACGAATAATTCGTGTTCTTTTTCCTCAACGATTTCTGGTTCGTTAGAAACTTCGTGGTCTGGAAATAGTTTTTTTAGTTGTTCTTGTAAATCCATATTTCTTTAAATTCCAAAATTTAAAACCCAAATTCCAAATAAAAATCAAATTCCAAATTCCAATAGAAAATAGTAATTGGAATTTGGAATTTGGAATTTTAATATTGGAATTTCTTCCCTTTATTTCTTAATCAATCCTAAATCAACCAATCTTTCATATAAATAGTCACCTGCGGTAATGTCTTCATATAATTTTGGGTTGTTTTCGTCGATGCACTCTGGTAAGCAATTTAATTTCATATCGCTTACAGGATGCATGAAGAAAGGAATAGAATATCTTGAAGTATTCCACAATTCTCTTGGTGGATTTACAACTTGGTGAATCGTTGATTTCAATTTGTTGTTAGTATGTCTTGACAACATATCGCCAACGTTAATCATCAATTCGTCTGGTTGCGCCATAGCATCAATCCATTCACCATCATGATTTTGCACTTGTAATCCTTTTCCTTGTGCACCCATTAAAAGTGTAATCAAGTTGATGTCACCATGCGCAGCGGCACGAACAGCACCATCTTTAGGTTCGTCAGTGATTGGTGGATAGTGAATTGGACGTAAAATACTGTTACCGTCTTTGATGTAATTGTCAAAATAGAACTCGTCTAATCCAATGTGTATAGCTAAAGCACGCAATACATAAACACCTGTTTTTTCAAGCATTTGATAAGCTTCTTTACCTGTAGCATTGAAGTTAGCTAATTCATTTACAGTTACATTTTCTGGATATTCATTAGCATATTTTGAACCTTCCGAAACGTATTGTCCGAAGTGCCAAAATTCTTTCAAATCTCCTGCAGAACGACCTTTGGCATGTTCTTTTCCAAAAGAAATGTAGCCACGTTGACCGCCAATGCCCGGAATTTCGTATTTTTCTTTTACTTCAAGAGGAAGATTAAAGAAATTACGCACTTCAGCATAAAGATTTTCCACTAATTGGTCATCAAGGAAGTGACCTTTTAACGCTACGAAACCAATTTCTTCGTAAGCTTTTCCGATTTCATTTACAAATTTTTGTTTACGTGCCGGATCATCCGACAGGAAATCACGTAAGTCAACACTAGGAATTTGTTGCATTTACTAAAACTTTTTTGTTAATAACTAAAATTGGATTTATACCAATCATAACTACAAATGTATGAAAATTTTATTTTATTGGTGTGGAAGTTATTAACAAATATTTATTGTGTTTTGTAACACAGATTCAGGTAATCAATGAATTTTTAAAATTTTTCTAATTTCTTAGAATCTCTGTTCCAAAAAACTACTTGACTTTCTATCATTCTTATGTAAGGAATAGAATTATCAAAAAACTATCAAAATCGTAAACAATTCCGCAAAAAGGTTAGTATAAAAGAATCCTTTTTTTATATTTTTGCAATCGTAAATAAACAATCACATGAACTTTGATAGAAAAGAATTGTCCAATATTCAATTGTTGGATTTATATAAAAAACTGCTAAAACCTAGATTAATAGAGGAAAAGATGCTTATTCTTCTTCGTCAAGGTAAAGTTTCAAAATGGTTTTCTGGTATTGGTCAAGAAGCTATTTCTGTAGGAATTACGGCTGCTTTAGACCAAGACGAATATATTTTACCAATGCATCGAAATTTGGGTGTTTTTACTGGTAGAGATATTCCTTTGCATCGATTGTTTTCGCAATGGCAAGGAAAGAAAACTGGTTTTACCAAAGGTCGTGACAGAAGTTTTCACTTTGGAACACAAGAATTCAAAATTATTGGAATGATTTCGCATCTTGGTCCACAAATGGGTGTTGCTGACGGAATTGCTTTGGCTAATAAATTAAAACAAAATGGTAAAGTAACCGCAGTTTTCACTGGTGAAGGTGCTACAAGTGAAGGTGATTTTCACGAAGCATTAAACATTGCAGCAGTTTGGGAATTGCCGGTTTTGTTTGTAATTGAGAATAATGGTTACGGACTTTCAACTCCAACTAACGAGCAATATCGTTGTGAAAACCTTGCTGACAAAGGCATTGGTTACGGAATGGAAAGCCACATTATTGATGGAAATAACATCTTAGAAGTTTATACTAAAATTGCCGAATTGAAAGCATCTTTAGCTGTAAATCCGCGACCAGTTTTATTGGAATTTAAAACGTTTAGAATGCGTGGTCACGAAGAGGCGAGTGGTACAAAATATGTTCCGCAAGAGTTGATGGACATGTGGGCAATTAAAGATCCAATTTCAAATTATAAAGAGTATTTGGTTAATGTTGGTGTTTTATCAGAAGAATTAGATGCCGAATTTAAAGCAACTATAAAAGCTGAAATCGATGAACATTGGGCAATTACACAAGCTGAACCTGAAGTTAAAGCTGATTTGAGTGAAGAGTTAAATGATATGTTTCAACCATATCAATTTGAAGAAGTTAATCCTTCAAACGAAACAGAAAATATAAGAGTAATTGATGCCATTTCAACCGCTTTAAGACAATCTATGGAACGCCATGATAATTTGGTTATTATGGGACAAGATATTGCGGAATATGGTGGTGCCTTCAAAATTACTGAAGGTTTTGTAGAACAATTTGGAAAAGGAAGAGTTAGAAATACGCCAATTTGCGAAAGTGCTGTGGTTTCTGCTGCAAATGGTTTGTCAATAAATGGTCATAAAGCTATTGTTGAAATGCAATTTGCTGATTTTGTTTCTTCAGGATTTAATCCAATTGTAAATTTATTAGCCAAACAACATTATCGTTGGAATGAAAAATCGGATGTTGTGGTTAGAATGCCTTGCGGTGGTGGCACTCAAGCTGGGCCATTTCATTCTCAAACTAACGAAGCTTGGTTTACCAAAACACCAGGTTTGAAAGTGGTTTATCCAGCATTTCCATACGATTTTAAAGGTTTATTGAATACAGCAATTAATGACACGAATCCAGTTGTGTTTTTTGAGCACAAACAATTGTATCGTTCCGTTTATCAAGATGTTCCTAAAGATTATTATACGTTGCCTTTTGGAAAAGCTTCTGTGCTTAAAGAAGGTAATGATGTTACTATTATTTCTTTTGGAGCAGGAGTTCATTGGGCTTTAGAAACTTTATCTAAAAACCCTGAAATCAAAGCAGATTTGATTGATTTGAGAACATTACAACCTTTAGATACTGAGACAATTTTTGCTTCGGTTAAGAAAACAGGAAAATGTATTATTTTACAAGAAGACACTTTATTTGGTGGTATTTCAAGTGATATTTCTTCAATGATTATGGAGAATTGTTTTGAATATTTAGATGCGCCTGTAAAACGTGTTGGAAGTATTGAAAGCGCTATTCCATTTGTGAAAGCATTGGAAGATCAATATTTGCCTAAAGTTAGATTTGAAGAAGGATTATTGGAATTATTGAACTATTAATTGGCATGAAACCTTTAACGGAAAAATTGTTGTTGGAAGACGCTACTGTTCACAAAGTTCAATTTGACAAGGAATGGTTTTACAATTTGGACGATATGAAATTTTATTTAAATGAAGACTTATCGGCAGTGGAGTATATCCATTTGCCGATGTTAGTTTTTGGTGAAGAAGAAATCGTAAAGTGCTCTACTCTAGAAGATATTTTACGTGGTAGAAAAGAAAAAGAATAGTTAGTTATTTTCTACCAACTTTTTAAAATTAGTAAGAATAGCTTGCCATCCAAATTGCTGTAATTCTACTGGGTTTTGAGTTTCTGCTTCAAAAGTCTCTACAACTTCTACAGTGTCACCAATTGAAATAAAATCTATACTTACTTCTCTTTCGTCGTCTAAAACATATTTAATAGATTTGTTTTCAATTACTTCAGTGTAAGTTCCTTCAAAATCAAAACTAAAACTTCCATCTTTAGCAGCCATAGTATAGTTGAATCGTTCACCAATTTTAAGATTGTTGGTCGCTTTAGGACAGTGCCAATCGTCTGAAGCATGATTCCATAACATTATTTGCTCAGGTGTTGTCCAGTATTTCCATACTTTATCCAAACTACTTTTTATGGTACATTCTACGGTTATTTTTGTTTTACTTCCCATTTGTTGAAACTAAAAATTAACTATTGTTTAAGCAAATTTATAAAAATTACTACCAAGATAAAGAATCTCATTAAAAAAATAGTTTTTTGTTTTTAACAATTAGCTTATATTTGTTTAAAATAAAATTGCTCGTTTGTGAATCCTACCAATAAACTCAAGATATTCAATGATCCAATCTACGGATTTATAACCATACCAAATACCTTAATTTACGATTTAATTCAACATCCCTATTTTCAACGTTTGCGACGTATTTCTCAAATGGGAATGTCGTATTTGGTTTATCCAGGTGCACATCATACTAGATTTCATCATGCTTTGGGATGTATGCACATAATGCAAAAAGCTATTCAAACACTTCAATTTAAAGATGTTGCAATTTCAAAGGATGAAGAAAATGCTTTGTTAATTGCTATTTTATTACACGATATTGGACATGGCCCATTTTCGCATGCTATGGAACACAGTATTGTAGAAGATGTGCATCATGAAGAAATTTCATTGCTTTTTATGAATGAATTGAATGAAGAATTTGATGGCAAATTGTCATTAGCAATTAAAATATTCAAAGGTGAATACCATAGAAAATTCATGTATCAATTGATATCAAGTCAGTTGGATATGGATAGAATGGATTATTTGCGTAGAGATAGTTTCTACAGCGGTGTTGCTGAAGGTAATATCAATAGTGAGCGTTTAATTCAGATGATGAATGTTCAAGATGATTTTTTAGTAATTGAAGAAAAAGGAATTTATTCAGTTGAAAAATTTTTAGTAGCAAGACGATTGATGTATTGGCAAGCTTATTTGCATAAAACAAGTGTTGTTGCAGAAATCATTTTAATGAAAATCTTAAAAAGAGCTAAAGAGTTAACTCAAAAAGGAATTCATTTGGAATGTAGTAAACCACTTTTGTTTTTTATGGAAAATAAAATTTCATTAGAAACATTTGATAAAGAAACGATTAAGACTTTTGCTTTGTTAGATGATCACGATGTAATGGGCGCAATAAAAGCTTGGCAATTCAATGATGATTTTGTTTTGAGTTCGTTGTGTAAGATGATTATCAATAGAGATTTATTGAAAATTCAAATGTCTGATGAAAAACCTGAAAAAGAGAATTTGGTAGTTTTAAAACAAAAATTCATGAAATTACATCCAATTTCAGAAAAAGAAGCAGATTACTTTATTTTCAAAGGAAAACTTAAAAATCAGGCTTATAGTAAATCAAGCGAGCCTATTCGAATTCTGAAAAAAGACAGAACAATAGAAGATGTTGTAGAAGCTTCAGATCAATTGCATTTGAAAGCATTGTCAAAACCAGTGACCAAATATTTTATATGTTTTCCAAAAGTGTTACTAGATACATAGTATTTCATTAAATTTTAATATTTTTGCAGCGATGAAACGAGCCTTTAAATTTGTAAATTTTATTTTTGAGTATATTTGCGAGTTCCATTTTATTCCTATGGAAAATATTTTTTTATAAAATGAAATTTACAGCTGAACAAATTGCAGGTATTCTAGAAGGTGAAGTAATAGGTAATCCTAATGCTGAAGTTTTCAAATTGTCCAAAATAGAGGAGGGAACTATTGGTTCGCTTACATTTTTGTCCAATCCAAAATATCAAAATTTTATCTATTCCACAGAAGCATCTGTTACAATTGTAAATAAAACTTTTGAACCAGAGCAAGCTATTTCAACAACATTGATTAAAGTTGAAGACGCTTATCAAGCCTTTTCTAAATTGTTGGAATATTACAATCAGGTAAAGTTAATGAAGTCCGGTATTGAACAACCTTCAGTGCTTTCTGAAAATGTTACTTATGGTACTGATTTGTACTTAGGAAGCTTTTGTTATGTTGGAAAGAATGTGAAAATTGGAAATAATGTAAAGATTTATCCAAATACTTTTATTGGAGATAATGTAGTTATTGGTGATAATTGTGTGTTTTTTGCTGGAGTTAGAGTTTATTCAGAAACAGAAATAGGAAATAATTGTGTAATTCATTCAGGAACTATTGTTGGTTCTGATGGATTTGGTTTTGCACCACATGAAGATGGAACTTACAGTAAGATTCCTCAAATTGGGAATGTAATCCTTGAAGATGATGTAGAAGTTGGTTCGTGTACCACAATTGATAGAGCAACAATGGGCTCGACAATAATTAGAAAAGGAGTGAAGTTGGACAATCAAATCCAAATAGCTCATAATGTTGAAATCGGAGAGAATACAGTAATTGCCTCTCAAACAGGTATTGCTGGTTCAACAAAAATTGGTAAAAATTGCATGATTGGCGGACAAGTAGGTATTGTTGGGCACATCACAATTGGAAACAATGTTAGAATACAAGCCCAATCTGGAATTGGAAAAAGTATTGGTGATGGTGAAGTAGTGCAAGGAACACCAGCCTTTAATTATGGTGATTTCAGTAAGTCGTATGTTCATTTTAGAAATTTACCTAAAATTGTTTCCGATATAGACGATTTAAAAAAGAAAATTAAATAACAAACATAAACTAGATTGAATATTATGGTTAAGCAAAAAACCATCAAAAGTGAAATTTCACTTGTAGGTGTTGGATTACATACAGGAAAAGAAGTTAAAATGACTTTTAAACCTGCGCCTATAAACAACGGTTTTACATTTGTAAGAGTTGATTTAGAAGGAAGTCCAATTATTGAAGCAGATGCTAATTATGTAGTCAATACACAAAGAGGTACCAACTTAGAGAAACTGGGTGTTAAGATTCAAACTTCAGAGCACGTTTTAGCTGCTTTTGTAGGTTGTGATGTTGACAATGCAATTATAGAATTAGATGCTTCTGAGCCACCAATTATGGATGGTTCATCAAAGTATTTTGTAGAAGCAATTGAAAAAGTAGGCGTAGAAGAGCAAGAAGCCGAACGTAAGTATTATGTTGTAAAAGAGGTTATTTCTTTTGCAGATGAAGCTACAGGAAGCGAAATACTTGTTATGCCAAGTGAAGATTATCAAGTAACAGCAATGGTTGATTTTGGAACCAAAGTTCTTGGTACTCAAAACGCCACAATGAAAAGTCTGTCTGAATTTAAAACTGAAATTGCAGATTGTAGAACATTTAGTTTTCTTCACGAGTTAGAAAGTTTATTGGATAATGGTTTAATTAAAGGTGGTGACTTAAATAATGCAATTGTATATGTAGATAAAGAGATTTCTGCAAATACAATGGAGAACCTTAAAAAAGCATTCGGAAAAGACTCCATTTCTGTAAAAGAAAATGGAATTCTTGATAATTTAACGTTGCATTATCCTAACGAAGCGGCACGTCATAAACTGTTAGATGTTATTGGTGATTTAGCTTTAGTCGGAATTAGAATTAAAGGTAAAGTTATAGCAAATAAACCAGGACATTTTGTAAATACACAATTTGCTAAAAAATTATCAAAAATCATTAAGATTGAGCAAAAAAATCATGTTCCATGTTATGATTTGAATTTGCCACCATTGATGGATATTCATCAAATTATGAATATTTTACCACACAGACCACCATTTTTATTAATCGATAGGATTATTGAAATGTCAGAAACACATGTGGTAGGTATGAAAAATGTTACAATGAATGAAAATTTCTTTGTTGGACATTTTCCAGATGCACCAGTTATGCCAGGAGTTTTAATTGTTGAGGCTATGGCTCAATCAGGAGGAATATTAGTATTAAGTACTGTTCCAGATCCAGAAAATTACCTTACTTATTTTATGAAAATTGATAATGTAAAATTCAAGCATAAAGTGTTGCCTGGAGATACCTTATTATTCAAATGTGATTTAATTTCACCAATTAGAAGAGGAATTTGTCACATGCAAGCCAATGCTTATGCTAATGGAAAGTTAGTTGCAGAAGCTGAATTAATGGCACAAATAGCTAAAAAGCAATAAAAATATAAAGTATGAATCAACCACTAGCATACGTACATCCGGGAGCAAAAATTGCAAGAAATGTTGTAATTGATCCTTTCACGACTATTCACAATAATGTTGAAATAGGAGAAGGAACTTGGATTGGTTCTAATGTTACCATAATGGAAGGCGCAAGAATTGGTAAAAATTGCAATATTTTTCCAGGTTCAGTTATTTCAGCAGTTCCACAAGATTTAAAATTTGGAGGTGAAGAATCACTTGCAATAATTGGAGATAATACTACTGTAAGAGAATGTGTTACAATTAATAGAGGTACTGTAGCTTCAGGTCAAACTAAAATTGGAAAAAATTGTTTGATTATGGCAACAGCTCACATTGCTCACGATTGTCATATTGGAGATAATGCAATTATTGTTAATGGAGTTGCTTTGGCAGGTCACGTTATTGTTGGTAATTATGCCATAATAGGTGGATTGGCTGCAATACATCAGTTTATTCATATTGGTGATCACGCCATGATTTCTGGTGGTTCATTGGTTAGAAAAGATGTTCCTCCTTATACAAAAGCAGCAAAGGAACCTTTGTCTTATGTTGGAATCAACTCTGTTGGTTTAAGAAGAAGAGGTTTTACTTCTGAAAAAATTAGAGAAATTCAAGATATTTATAGAATTTTATATCAAAAAAATTACAATACTTCACAAGCTGTTGGAATCATTGAAGCCGAAATGGCTGCATCTCCAGAACGTGACGAAATATTAGATTTTATAAGAAACTCATCACGCGGAATCATGAAAGGTTATTCAGGTTCTTATTAATTAAAAATAAAAATTAAAAACAATAAAAATGGCATCTACATCAGATATTAGAAACGGATTATGTATTAAATTCAATCACGATATTTATAAAATTATCGAATTTCTTCACGTTAAACCAGGAAAAGGTCCTGCTTTCGTGAGAACTAAATTAAAAAGTTTAACTAACGGAAAAGTTTTAGACAATACTTTTTCTGCAGGTCACAAAATTGAAGATATTCGTGTTGAAACTCAAACATTTCAGTATTTATATGCTGAAGGTGATCAATTTCACTTCATGAATACTGAATCTTACGAGCAAATTACTTTAGATAAAAAAATCTTAGATGCTCCAGATTTATTGAAAGAAGGAACTAATGTAATGGTTCAAATTAACACTGAAACTGACATACCTCTTTCTGTAGATATGCCAGCTTCAATTGTTCTTGAAGTTACTTATGCTGAACCAGGAGTTAAAGGAAATACAGCTACAAATGCTACTAAACCTGCAAAAGTAGAAACAGGTGCTTCTGTAAATGTTCCTTTATTTATTAATGAAGGTGATAAAATCAAAATTGATACAGCTACAGGTTCTTATATGGAACGTGTAAAAGAATAGTTTTAGTGAACAAAATCAGGTAAAACTGAACACTGAATACTGAACACTAAAAATATGAAGTTTTCAAAAACACATACTCTTAAAGAAATTGCAGAAATCATTGGTTGCCAATATGTTGGTGCCGATGATTTTCCTGTTTATGGCATGAACGAGATTCATGTGGTAACTTCAGGCGATATAGTATTTGTAGATCATCCAAAATATTATGATAAAGCATTACAATCAGCTGCAACAATTGTTTTAATTAACAAAGAAGTTGAATGTCCATTAGGTAAAGCATTATTAATTTCTGATGATCCGTTTAGAGACTTTAATAAATTAACCAATCACTTTAGACCTTTTACTTTTGCAAATGTTTCTATTTCGAATTCTGCAATAGTTGGTGACGGAACAGTAATTCAGCCCAATTGTTTTATTGGACATAATGTTCAAATTGGTAAAAACTGTATAATTCATTCTAATGTTTCAATTTACGATAATTGTATCATTGGTGATAATGTAATTATTCAAGCTGGAACCATTCTTGGAGCAGATGCATTTTATTATAAAAAACGTCCAGAAGGTTTTGATCAATTACTTTCTGGAGGAAGAGTTGTTATAGAAAATAATGTTGGAATTGGAGCTCTTTGTACTATTGACAAAGGAGTTACAGGTGATACAACTATTGGAGAAGGAACAAAAATTGACAATCAAGTTCATGTTGGACACGATACAGTAATTGGTAAAAAATGTCTAATAGCAGCTCAAACCGGAATTGCAGGTTGTGTTATTATTGAAGACGAAGTAACACTTTGGGGACAAGTTGGAACCACAAGTGGAATTACAATAGGAGCAAAGGCTGTAGTTCTTGGTCAAACTGGTGTAACAAAATCAATAGAAGGCGGAAAGTCCTATTTTGGAACGCCAATTGAAGAATCACGTGAAAAACTGAAACAATTAGCTAATATAAAACGTATCCCAGAAATAATAAAAAATCTAAAGTAATGACAGCAAAACAATTAGTATTGGATTTTTATAAAAATGATTTGCTTTTACATAAATCAGAAGTTACTGAATTTCTGCACGAAGATTTAATCATCGAATGGAACAGTAGTAAAGGTTTTGTTCAAATGAAAAAGCAAGATGTACTTAATTTATCTGATGAATTGAGTAAAGCCTACGTTCGTTCTAAAATGAGAATTACACATGTAGTTGAAGAAGGAAATATGGTTTCTGTACGTTATTCTCATTTTGTAAAAACAATTGAAAATCCTAGAGAAGAAATGCTTTTAGCACACTTTTTTGTAATTTGGGAAGTGAAAGACGGAAAATTATATAGAGGTTATCAAATGAGTCAATTTTCATAAAATCATATATAGAAAATTTGCAAATAAGTAGAAAAAAACTGAATACTGAATACTGAATACTGAACACTTTTTAATACTTTTGCAACACAAACAATAAAACTAAATAAAAAAACATAATATGAGCGTTTTAGTTAACAAGAATTCAAAAATAATAGTTCAAGGATTTACAGGAAGTGAAGGTACTTTTCACGCATCTCAAATGATTGAATATGGAACAAACGTTGTTGGTGGAGTTACTCCAGGAAAAGGTGGTTCTACACATTTAGACAGACCAGTTTTCAACACTGTAAAAGATGCTGTTGAACAAGCAGGTGCAGATACAACAATCATTTTCGTTCCGCCAGCTTTTGCTGCTGATGCTATTATGGAAGCTGCTGATGCAGGAATTAAAGTAATTATTTGCATCACAGAAGGAATTCCAGTTGCAGATATGATTAAAGCGTATTCATACATAAAAGACAGAGATTGTAGATTAATCGGACCAAACTGCCCAGGAGTAATTACTCCAGAAGAAGCTAAAGTTGGTATCATGCCAGGTTTTGTTTTCAAAAAAGGTAATGTTGGAATCGTTTCTAAATCAGGAACTTTAACTTACGAAGCTGCTGACCAAGTTGTAAAACAAGGAATGGGAATTACTACAGCAATCGGAATTGGTGGAGATCCAATCATTGGAACAACAACTAAAGAAGCAGTTGAATTATTAATGAATGATCCTGAAACTCATTGTATCGTTATGATTGGTGAAATTGGAGGTCAACTTGAAGCTGATGCTGCAAAATGGATTAAAGCTGATGGAAACCGTAAACCAGTTGTTGGATTCATTGCAGGTGAAACTGCTCCTAAAGGAAGAACAATGGGTCACGCAGGTGCAATTGTTGGTGGAGCTGATGATACAGCTGAAGCTAAAAAACGTATCATGAGAGAAAACGGAATTCATGTTGTAGATTCTCCAGCAGAAATTGGTAAAAAAGTAAAAGAAGTAATGGGATAATCAAAATCTCGTTTATAGATAAAAAAAGAGCTTTCAATAACTGAAAGCTCTTTTTTTATTTAAATAGTTTAATAATTTAATTCAAAAAAGGATTAGACCATTTACTATCAACATAAACATTTGTCCCAGAAAGTGTTCTTAAGAAAGCTATGACAGCATTAACTTCAGGAGCAGTTAAATTTAATTGTTGACCAAAACCATTTGGACGTAATCTTGGATCTAAATTAGTATTTCCTGGAGCTAAGTTAATAGTTCCATAATGTCCAACAGCCGCTTGTAAAGTTGTAATAACTCCTGTATGCATCATAGGACCATTTGTGGTTCCATCTGTTTTAACTAAATCTCGTAAAGATGGCGCACGAGTATTAGTAATGTCAATTCCAACACCGCTTATAGTTCCAATTATTCCATTATTTCTTGAATTGGGATCGATATCAAATTCAGGAGCGGCATGACAACCAGCACATCCTAAACCTCCACCAGTTCTACTTCCAGTTGAATTAAAAACAGGAGGCAATAAAAATAAATTTTTTCCTTGATTTTCTTGTGCAGTAAAATTTGAGAATGGTTGCCCATCATTGGCTGCTAAGGCTCTTCCTGCATCATATTTAGAATCAAATGATTGTATGCTTTTAATAAATTGAGCTAAAGCTAATTGCATTTTGTTTTCAGTAATTTCTTCAGAACCATAAACAAATTTGAACAATTCCTTATAATAACCAATGGCTGATAATTTTGTGATTAATCCTGAAAAAGCTTCGTCACCATTAGTACCACTATAACCCATTTCACCATGATCTTTTATAGGCATTGTGGTTTGTGTTTCTAAATTAATAGCTCGTTCATCCCAAAAGAATTTTGCTTCATTTGCAAAACGATTATTGATTAATCGCATTGAATGTCTTCCTGTTGTTCCGTTTACACCTTGACTCGCAACTGCAACATCACTAAAAGCATTAGCTTGTTGGTGACAACTTGCACATGAAATGGTATTATTTGAAGAAAGCTTTTTATCATAAAATAAAACTCTTCCTAAAGTAGCTCCTTTATTTGTTATCAAATTGGAACCTACATTGCTTTTTGTAATATAAGCAGGAACAGTTTGATTAGCATAATTTGCTAGGTTAGATAAATTGATATTATTTCCAAATGCAGTTGTAACATTCGGATAAGTTTCGATAGGAACGTAATTTTCATCACTAGATTTACTACAAGAAGTAAATAAAAAAAGTGAAGAAAATAAAATCATCAATTGGTTTTTCATGTTGTTTGGTTTTGGTTTGTTTACAATTAGACTTTAACAAATTAATAAGGTTTAATTGGAAATATCATTTTTTTTATACTTTAAATTATTCCTATATTTGGCTTTTAAAAATCAAACATAACACAAACTTTTTAGATATGAAATTACTTGAAGGAAAAGTAGCTATTATTACAGGTGCTAGCCGTGGAATTGGTAGCGGAATTGCAAAAGTATTTGCACAACACGGAGCAAACGTAGCTTTTACTTACAGTTCATCTGCCGAATCAGCTTTGGCTTTAGAAAATGAATTATCAGCTTTAGGAATTAAAGCAAAAGGATATAAATCAAATGCAGCAGATTTTAACGAAGCTCAAAAATTAGTTGACGATGTTATGGCAGAATTCGGAAACATTGATGTTTTAATCAACAATGCCGGAATCACAAAAGATAATTTGTTAATGAGAATGAGCGAAGAGGATTTTGATAAAGTAATCGAAATCAACTTAAAATCGGTTTTCAACATGACTAAAGCGGTTCAAAAAGTAATGTTGAAAAACAGAAAAGGTTCTATTGTAAACATGAGTAGTGTAGTAGGAGTGAAAGGAAATGCTGGACAAGCAAACTATGCTGCATCAAAAGCAGGAATGATTGGTTTTACTAAATCTATTGCATTAGAACTTGGTTCAAGAAATATTCGTTGTAATGCAATCGCTCCAGGATTCATCGAAACCGAAATGACTGCAAAACTTAACGAAGATGTTGTTCAAGGTTGGAGAGATTCTATTCCGTTAAAACGTGGTGGAACTCCTGAAGATGTAGCTAATGCTTGTCTTTTCTTTGCATCAGACATGAGTGCTTATGTTTCTGGACAAGTACTTAATGTTGATGGAGGAATGTTAACATAAAATTATTTTAATCTAAAAAATGAACAAATCCACTTTAGTATTAATAATCTTGTCAGTTTTAGTAGCTGGTGGTTTGTCTTATTTTCAATATTTTTATAAAGCTAAGAGTAAGTCTAATATGACTAAACTCTTAGCTTTTTTACGTTTTCTATCTGTTTTTGGCTTACTACTTTTATTAATAAATCCAATTGTGAGCAGAAGTACTTTTGAAACTGTAAAAACTCCTTTACCAATTGTAGTGGATAATTCAAGTTCAATTGTAGATTTAAAAGCGAATCAAGTTGCAAAAGAACTTTATGAAAAAATAAGTTCTAACTCAAAACTGAAAGATAAATTTGATGTTCAAACCTATAGTTTTGATTCTGAATTTCAACCTATTGAATCTGGAGATGAGTTGAATTTTAAAGGAAAACAAACTAATCTTGATGAAGTTGCAAAAAACTTAAAAAGCATCAATAAAAATCTTTCTTTTCCAACGGTTTTAATTTCTGATGGAAATCAAACTTCAGGTTCGGATTTTGTTTTTAGTTTTGATGCAAATAATAAAGTTTATCCTTTGGTTGTTGGAGATACAACCACTTATTTAGATTTAAAAATAAGTCAGATAAACGTTAATAAATATGCTTTTCATAAGAATAAATTTCCTGTGGAAGTTTTTCTTCAATATTCAGGTACGAAATCGGTAACAGCTAATTTTGCTATTTCTCAAGGAAATAATGTTTTAAATAAGCAAAGTATTTCATTTTCTCCATCAAATAAATCGGCGGTTTTAAATATTTTATTGCCTGCTGATAAAACTGAATTGCAGATTTTTAACGCAAGAATTTCTTCTAACGAATCTGAAAAAAACACCTACAATAATTCAAAGAAATTTGCTGTAGAAATCATCGATCAGAAAACAGAAATAGCTATAATTTCTTCTATAAACCATCCTGATATAGGTGCTTTAAAACGAGGTATTGAAACTAATGCACAACGTAAAGTAACTATTCTTAAACCTCATAAAGTCAATGATTTAAATAAGTATAATGTTTTAGTTTTATTTCAACCAAATGCTGAATTTAAGCAAGTATTTGAAGCTAATAAAAATTTGAAAATAAATACTTGGATTATAACTGGTAATAACACCGATTTTGGGTTTTTAAATCTGCAACAAAATCAAATAAGCTTTAGAATGTCATCTCAGAAAGAAGATTTTCTAGCTAATTTTAGTTCTGATTTTAATTTATTTGCTGCTGAAAATATTGGTTTTGAAAATTTTCCACCACTTGAGAATGCCTATGGAACTATAACTCCGAATGAAAATGTAACCGTGCTTTTATCTTCAAGAATTAGAAATGTAGAAACAAACCAGCCTTTACTAGCTTTTTCTGATAATCAAGGAAGAAGAAGTGCTTTTTTGATGGGAGAAAACATTTGGAAATGGCGTGCACATAGTTTTATTGAGAAAAAATCATTTGAAGAGTTTGATGTTTTTTTAGATAAAACCATTCAATTTTTAGCTACAAATGACTCTAAAAAATCACTTATTGTGAATCATGAGCGTTTTTATAATTCTGGTGATGCTTTAGAAATTACGGCACAATATTTTAATAAAAATTATGAATTTGACGAGAAAGCTCGTTTGACAATTGCTGTAACAAATTCTAAAACAAAACAAGTAAAACGCTACGATTTGTTAAAAACAAATAATAGTTTCAAAGTAAATCTCGATGGTTTAGCTGCTGGGCAATATTCGTTTACTGTAAAAGAACTTAATTCAAATGCAAGTTATTCTAGTACTTTTGAAATATTAGATTTTGATATCGAAAAGCAATTCGTAAATCCGGATATGGCTAAATTGAAACAATTGGCTTTACAAACAAAAGGTGCTGTTTTTGTTCCAAATCAAGTAGATGATTTAATTAAAAAATTGCTTGAAAACGAAGATTATAAAGCCATTCAGAAAGATATTGTAAAGAAAACGCCTTTCATTGATTGGATTTGGCTACTCGTTTTAATTGCGATTTCACTTGCTGCAGAATGGTTTATTAGAAAATATAACGGATTGTTGTAAAACACGTAAAACTACGTATAGCCATAATAAAAATGAGCTATACTTTTGTAAAGTTAAGTTAGACTTTAACACTTTTTAAAACTCCACAAATGCAATTCTATGTACTGTGGAGTTTTTATTTTTCGTACTTCTTATTCTTTAATATTGAGCTTGCAGTTTGATAGTATGAAATAGTTTCATTAACCAACTTTGAATTCTCTTTTGCAATAGGAATTTGTTCGTAGTGAATTTGAAAATCTGCAGTTACATTATCTTTGGGTTCTAATTTTAGATTAAATTGTTTTACTTTTTGTTTTGGAGAAAGAATGGTTAAAACATTGTCTTTCAGCAATCCTAAATCTTGATATGTTGCAATGAATGCTCTAGGTTGATAATCTGTTTTTAAAACATCTTGCCCAAAAAATTTGGTTTTATAATTAAAGTTTAACAAACCAAATAATGTAGGCATTAAGTCAATTTGTGAAACCATTTTATTATAGACAGCAGGTTGAATAAACCCTGGAGAATAAATTAATGCTGGAATTCTATATTTATCTAATGGTAATTGTGTTTTACCAGAGCTCGATGCGCAATGATCTGCAACAATTACAAAGACAGTATTTTTAAACCAAGACTGTTTTTTAGCCATTTCAAAAAATTGTTTCAATGCATAATCGGTATATTTTACGCCACCTTCACGAGATTTAGAATGTGAATCAATATCAATTTTTCCATCAGGATAAGTAAAAGGTCGATGATTGCTAACAGTCATCCAATGGTTGAAGAAGGGCTTTCCAGTTTTTGATTCTTCGTTCATAACTTGTATCGCTTTTTTAGCCATATCCTCATCACAAACTCCCCAAACATTTGAAAATGTAATTTCTTCTGGTTTTAAAGTTTTTTTGTCAGTTATTTTATAACCATTTCCTCCGAAAAAATCTTCCATATTATCAAAGTAAGCGTCACCTCCATAAAGAAAGTTAACTTGATATCCTTTCGATTTAAAAATAGATGCAGTTGAAAATTTATTTTTATTGTCTTTTCTTTTTACAACGCTTTCTCCAGCAGTAGGAGGAAGACATAATGTAACTGATTCTAAGCCTCTAATGGTCCTATTTCCAACAGCATAAAGATTTGAAAATTGCAAGCTTTGACTTGCTAAGCTATCAAGAAAAGGAGTAATGTTTTGATCATTTCCATAAGCTTTCAAAAAATCAGCGCTCAAACTTTCAATGGTAATTAATACAACATTTTTTCTGTTTTCAGGATTTATACTTGATATAGTTCTTGTTGTAAAATCTTGAGATATTCCAGGTACTAATTTTTCAATAGTCGCAAAAGCTTTATCATCAGGTAATGTTTTGTAAAATTTGTTATAATCCAATTCACTATTCATAAAGGCTAAATAAAAACGATGTATACCATTAGATTGTAATTCGTTAGTAAAAACATTATGCGAAGTTTCTTGTTTTGCTAAAAATGGTATAATGTATATTGCACCAACAAAAATGATAGAATATAGAATAGATGATTTGACTTTCTCATTGAATGAAGGCAACTTATTTAAAAATGATTTAGAGCGTTTTACAATAAGTAAGGTAATAAGTAATGTTAATATACCAACTCCTGTAAACAAAGGAATCACAGGATAAGATTCCATAATGTTTTTAATTACTTCATTAGTGTAAACTAGATAATCTACAGCTATAAAGTTGTATCTAACGCCAAATTCATTCCAAAAAAAGTATTCACTAACAGCATTTTGTATAATTATCAAAACAAAAATGAAGATAGTAACAGAGAATAATATCAATCTAATTTTACTTCTATATCTAGGTAAAATCAGCATCAATCCAAATAAAATGGCCTTCAAAGAGACGAAAGCAATTCCAATTTCTGGTAAGGAACCTCCATATTCATGTAAAATGGATTTACCAGATAGAAGGTATAATAAAAGTAAAATTAGTAATCCAAAAATGATATAACCCCAGGGTTTTTGGTATTTAGAATTGGATAAAAACAATAAGTAAATCCAAAGAAAACAACTTGATAGTATAAAAATAAATACATCGGATAATAATCCCAAAGAAAATATTTTTACTATGTCAACAAATGAAAAGCTAGATTGGGTTATAGGATGACATAACAATATAATTCTTGTTATAAAACTAACTAACAAATAAAGAAGCCCTAAATTTATTATTGGTGAACGTTTGTTGAATAATTGCATTATAAAAAATTTAAACAAACCTATTTTATTTACATTGAATTTTGTTTAAGGATAACTTAATATCAACTTAATATTAGCTTAAGATTAAAATTCGCTTAAGAAAACTAAATAATCAATCGTTACATGAATATTATGAATAATTTTGCGTTATAGATTTGAATTAAATTTGTAAATTGTACTTAAAATAAACTTCTATGAAAAAAGGTATTGTTCTTATTATGCTAATCATTAGTGCAATTGGCTATTCACAAGATTGGAAAACTAATTTTGAAGAGGCAAAAGCAGCAGCAGCTAAAGAAAATAAAAATATATTATTAGTTTTTTCAGGTTCTGATTGGTGTGCACCATGTATAAAATTAGAAAAAGTAGTTTGGAAATCTGAAGTTTTTAAACAATATTCTGAAAAAAAATTAATCTTATTAAGAGCTGATTTTCCAAATAAACGAGCTAATCAATTGCCAAAAGAAATTGCAGAAGGAAATAAAAAATTATCTGAAAAATATAATAAAGAAGGTAATTTTCCACTTGTTGTTCTTATAGATAAGTCTGGAAAAGTTATAGGGATGACAGGTTTTAAAAACGTTACTGCAGAGGAGTATGTTAAGCTAATAGAATCATTAAATAAATAATGAAACATTTCTTATTACTATTTATTTCACTAATTACAATCAATTCTTTTGGGCAAATTGTGCATAAAAGAAAGTTGTCAATGTTAGGAAGTCCGTTTGAAATTACTTTAGTAGCTAAAGATACTATTCAAGGTAACTATTTCATTGACAAAGCCGTTGCTGAAGTTAAAAGAATTGAGAATTTGATTTCTGATTGGATTCCAACCACACAAATTTCTGAAGTCAACAAAAATGCTGGAATCATTCCTGTAAAAGTTGATGATGAAGTTTTTCAATTGGTAACAAGAGCAAATAAAATTTCAAAACTAACCAATGGAGCCTTTGATATTTCATATGCTTCAATGGATAAAATTTGGAAGTTTGATGGCAGCATGAAAGAAATGCCAACCAAGGAAGCAATCAAAAATTCGGTTGAAAAAATTGGATATGAAAAAATTATAATGAACGATTCTGCTAAAACTATTTTCTTGGAACAAAAAGGAATGAAGTTGGGTTTAGGAGGAATTGGTCAAGGATACATTGCAGATAAAGTAAAGGCATTATTGCAAAAAGAAGGATGCCAGTCTGGAATTGTAAATGTTTCTGGCGATATAAATACTTGGGGAAAACAAATTGATGGCAAGCCTTGGACAATCGGAATTATAAATCCGATGAACAAAAATAAGGTTTTTGCAACATTTCCACTTGAAGATAGTGCAGTAGAAACATCAGGTAGCTATGAAAAATTTGTAATGTTTAATGGTGTAAGATATTCGCATATCATCGATCCAAGAACAGGTTATCCAGCAACAGGAATTGTCAGTGTATCGGTATTTGCAAAACAAACTGAAATAGCAGATGCTTTAGCAACTGGAATTTTTGTATTAGGAATTGATGTTGGATTGGATTTAGTAAACCAACTTAAAGGAATAGAATGTATTATAGTTGACGACAAAGGAAAAATACATACATCAAAAGGAATTGATATTCAAAAATATAAATCTTAATTAATTACACCATGTTTAAGAAAATAACATTAGTAGTTTTTTCGATAATGGTTTTACAATCATGTAATTCAGTAAAACAATATGAAAAAGCTAAAGTTAACAGTACAGAAATGAAGCTTTCTGCAAAGTCTTCAGAACGATATGAAACTGCTTTTCAAGTTTATAGAGAAGCTGCAGCTGGAGCAAATGGAGGAAAATCTGGTGGTGGTTGTGGATGCAATTAATTTTTAATAAAATCATGCAAAATAAATTAGTAATAGTATTTTTCCTTTTTTCAGCCTTGGTCTTTTCACAAGAAACCGAAGTGGTAAAAGATACTACAGTAACTTTCAAAAAAAGAGTATTAGAGTCAACAGAAGTTGATTTTATGCTCAGTTATTACAATCAAGACGGAATTCATTCCTCTGTATCTGGAGGAATTGGTTCAGAAAAACTGACCGATATTGCTTCTAATATAGTTGTGGCAATTCCTATGAATGATGATGATGTACTTACTATTGATGCTGGAATCTCTGCGTACACATCTGCCTCATCAAGTAACATTAACCCTTACGATTCTAAAAATCCAACTCCATGGCAAAGTTCGTCAGGAGCTTCAGAGCAAGACGCTTTAGTTTCTTTAGTAGCTAATTACAGTCATAGTAGTGATGATAGAAACTTTATTTGGAATGCAGATGTTTCATTTTCTAACGAATATGATTACACTTCAATAGGTTTTGGAGGAGGAATTTCAAAGTTATTTAACGATAAAAATTCTGAAGTTTCAGTAAAGGTAAATGCTTATCTAGATCAATGGAGACCAATTTATCCTGGAGAATTGCGTAATGGAAATTATCCTAGTTATAATCCATTATTTAGCCCAAATTTTGTTGCTTGGGACAGTACAGCTCGTAATTCTTATTCAGCTTCAATAAGTTTCTCTCAAGTACTTACTAAGAAAACACAATTTTCTATTTTCTTCGATTTAGTGCAACAAGATGGTAAACTTTCAACACCTTATCACAGAATTTATTTTGCAGATAAACCTGATTATTATTTTGGTAATCCAAGTTTTATACCAAATTATGAAAACACTTCTAATGCAGGAGTTTACAGATTAGCTGATGCCATAGAAAAATTGCCAAGTTCTCGTTTCAAATTGCCTATTGGTTTGCGTTGGAATTACTATATCAATGAAACATTTGTTGTTCGAACGTATTACAGATATTATACAGATAATTGGGATATTACAGCGCATACAGCATCTATAGAAGTGCCCATTAAATTGACAGATAAATTTACTGTATCTCCAATGTATCGTTATTATACACAAACACAATCTAAATATTTTGCTCCGTTTGAAAAACATTTATCAACAGAAGAATTCTATACTTCAGATTATGATTTATCATCATTTAATGCAAATCAATACGGACTTGGAGTATCTTACACGGATATTTTTACGAGCTCAAAAATTTGGAAATTTGGTTTAAAAAATATTGATTTTAGATTCAATCACTACGATAGAAGTGATGGTCTAAGTTCAAATATAGCTAGTTTAGGATTCAAATTTGTAATGCAATAGCAATGAAAATTTTAATAGTTGAAGACGAAAAAGGAATTTCAGATTTTCTAAAACAAGGTTTAGAAGAAGAAAGTTATGAAATAATCGTGGCATCAGATGGCTTGTCAGGTTTGGATTTAGCTATTACAAATAAGCCAGATTTAATTTTGTTAGATTGGATGTTGCCTAAAATGTCTGGAATTGATGTTTGTAAAGAATTTAGAAAAACAGATTCAAAAACACCAATTATTTTTCTTACAGCCAAAGATACTATTCAAGAAACTATAGAAGGATTAAAATCTGGCGCTAATGATTATATTAAAAAGCCTTTTAGCTTTGAAGAATTATTAGAAAGAATAAAAATTCATTTTAGAACTATTGATGAAGTAAAACAGTTAGTGCTTTCAAATATTAAAGTTGATTTAAGTAAATATCAAGTTTTTGTTGATGATAAAGAAGTTTCTCTAACACAAAGAGAATTTGAATTATTAGTTTATCTAATAAAAAATAAAGGAAACGTTTGTACAAGAGTTCAAATTATTGAAGATGTTTGGGACATTCATTTCGAATATGATACTGGAGTAATAGATGTTTTTATGAATGCTATTCGAAAAAAACTTAACTTAAGTAAAGAAAATGATTGCATTAAAACAATAAGAGGAGTAGGCTATATAGCTAATGATATTAATTAAATATGTTCACATTTTCATTCAGAAATAGAATTGCTTTCAATTATATTATTAGTACTGCTTTACTAATAGCCTTTGTATTTATTGTAATTTATCAAGTCATTTATTATAGTGTTGATAATCATATAAATGATGATATAAATGATGAAGTCAAAAAGCATCTAGGTGAAATAGAAATCGATAGAAATAATACTTACCTAATACAAGTTGATCAATGGAGGGCAAGAGAACATAACACTGTTGATGTTAATCCAGTATTTGTTCAGTTTCATGACATTAACAACCAACTTATTGATAAATCACCTAATCTTAAAGGAATTTTATTAAAACTAAATGATAAAGACAAAGACAACGTTCTTGTTGATACCTATTTAAATAATAAACCAATAAGACAAATTCAAGTTCCACTTGTAGATAATAATAAAATTATTGGACATGTAATTGTAGCAATGTCACTTGATGATGCCACAATGATATTATCCAATTTAAAGAAAATACTTTTAATTGCATTTCCTCTAATATTAGTTGTTTTATTCTTGATTGCAAGACTTATTGCAGGAAGAAGTATTAAACCAGTTACTTCAATAATTGAAACATCTAGCACCATAACTAGAGATAATTTAAAATCTAGGATTCAACTTCCAAATAATAAAGATGAATTATACACGCTTTCTGAAACGATAAATAATCTTTTAGATAGAATTGAAAATGCAATTGAACGTGAGAAACAATTTACCTCAGATGCCTCACATGAACTTCGAACACCATTGGCTGTAATAAAAGGAACAATGGAAGTATTAATAAGAAAACCTAGAGAAAAGCAAGAATATGAAGATAAAATCAATTTTTGCATAACAGAAGTTGATAGATTAAATAATCTAGTTGACCAGTTACTTTTATTAGCACGTTTTGAAAATCAAAAGCAAAATATTAGAAACGAACAAGTATATCTTAACTCTCTAATACTTGATACAATAGCTAGATTTTCTGAAAAAATTAAAGAAAAAAAGATAACAATTGTTGCCAATTTTCAAGAGGATTATTATATAAAATCAGATACTTATTTAGTTTCTATCATTTTAAGTAATATAATATCTAATGCAATAAAGTACAGTAATAAAAGTGGAAAAATTGATATTGAATTGAAAAAAGATAAGGAGAACGTTTATTGCAGTATTTCAGATAATGGTATTGGAATTGTAGCGGAAGATTTAGAAAAAATATTCAACTCTTTCTACCGTTCAGATATTTCTAATCATCCTGAAATTAAAGGAACTGGACTTAGTCTATCAATTGTTAAAAGACTCTGCAATTTGCTTTCTATAGAATTAAATATTAAAAGTATAAAAGAGGAAGGTACTTCTGTAAATTTAAGGATTTCCTAATTAGATATTAAGTTTATACTAAGTTTTAATTTTCATCAATTGACTATCTTTGTTAAAAGAAAATTGAAAGAAAATGCTTGAAAAAATCATCGCCTTTAGCTTAAAAAACAAACTAATAGTTTTACTATTTACACTAGGAATTTTCGGATTCGGAGTATATTCTGTATTCCAAATTTCAATTGGTGCTGTGCCAGATGTAACTAATAATCAGGTTCAAGTAATTACAACTTCTAGAAATCTTTCCACTCAAGATATTGAACAATTCATTACTTATCCAGTAGAAATTGAAATGGCAAACTTGCCTGGAGTAAAAGAAATTCGCTCTATTTCAAAATTTGGACTTTCTGTAGTAACCATTGTTTTTGAAGACGATATGGGTTCGTATCTTCCAAGACAATTAATTGCCGAAAAAATAAAAACAGCTTCCGAAAAAATACCTCAAGGTTTTGGAACTCCAGAAATGGGTCCAATCACAACTGGTTTAGGTGAAATTTATCAATATGTTTTAGATGTTAAACCTGAATATAAAAATCAATATTCTGTAACCGATTTAAGAACCATTCAAGATTGGGTTGTAAAACGTCAATTATCTGGAATAAAAGGTGTTGTAGAAATAAATACTTGGGGAGGTTATTTAAAACAATATGAAGTTGCCATAAATTCATCTAAACTTAAAGCGATGAATATTTCAACTATTGATGTTTTCAATGCTTTAGAAAATAACAATAGCATTGCTGGTGGCGCTTACATTGAAAAGGTAAATCAAAGCTATTTTATTCGTGGCGAAGGAAAAGTAAAATCGCTTGATGACATAGAAAATATTGTTGTTAAAAATGACAATGGAATTCCAATTTATGTAAAAGATGTAGCACAAATTGGTTTTGGAAGTGCCAATCGTTTTGGAGCAATTACCGGAAATGGAGAAGGAGAGAAGGTACTTGGGCAAGTAATGATGCTAAAAGGAGGAAACTCTAAGCAAGTAATTGGTGATGTAAAAGCAAGAGTTGCCGAAATCGAAAAAACATTACCAAAAGGCGTTTATATCAACCCATTTTTAGAAAGAAGTGAACTAGTCGGAAAAACTACTTTTACTGTAGCAGAAAACCTTATTTTAGGTTGTTTAATTGTAATTTTTGTAGTCGTTCTTTTGTTAGGAAATTGGCGTTCAGGATTGGTTGTTGCTTCAGTAATTCCATTATGTTTATTATTTGCAATTTCGTTTATGAACATCTTTGGAATTGATGCAAACTTAATGAGTTTAGGCGCAATAGATTTCGGGATTATAATTGATGGAGCCGTAATTATTGTTGAGTTTATCGCTTTTCAAATTGCTCACAAATCAAGACATTTAGTTAATTTATCCAAAGAGGAACGTCAAATTCAAATTGATGAAATCACTTATAAAAGTGCTTCCAAAATGATGAATTCAGCTGTTTTTGGTCAGTTAATTATTCTAATAGTTTTCATTCCAATTCTTTCACTATCTGGCGTTGAAGGAAAAATGTTCAAACCAATGGCAATGACATTTAGTTTTGCATTAGTAGGAGCAATGCTACTTTGTTTCACTTATGTTCCTGTAGTTTCTTCATTGTTTTTAAAACCTAAAGAAGAAAATCCAAATTCTTTTTCTTCTCGATTAATAACCAAAATGAATTCGTGGTATTTGCCTGTAATCACTTGGGCTCTAAGTAATACTAAGAAAGTAATTTATGGAGCCATATCATTATTAGTCTTTGCAATCGTACTTTTTACAACAATGGGTGGCGAGTTTATTCCTACTTTAGATGAAGGTGATTTTGTAATTCAACCGGTTTTAAAAACAGGGACTTCATTGACTAAAACAATAGAAACAACTACCAAAATTGAAAAAATAATTCTAAAAAATTTCCCAGAAGTTACGCAAGTTGTAAGTAGAATTGGAGCAGCTGAAGTGCCAACCGATCCAATGAGCATGGAAGAATCGGATGTTATTGTAAAACTGAAACCAAAAGGTGATTGGGTTTCTGCAGATTCAAAAGACGAATTAGCAGATAAAATTAAAACTGAGATAGAAAAGCAAATTCCAAACATGGAAATCGAATTCACGCAACCTATAGAAATGCGATTTAACGAATTAATCTCAGGAACTAGAAGTGATGTTGCTATTAAAATATTTGGGGAAGATTTGAATGTATTAGCAAAAAGAGCACAACAAATTAAATATGCTATTGCAGATGTAGAAGGCGCTTCTGATATTATTATTGAAAAAACAGAAGGTTTGCCACAAATGAGTGTAGTTTACAATCGTTCAAAAATTGCTCGATACGGATTGAATATTGCTGATTTGAATGAAATGATAGCACTTGGTTTTGCAGGAAAAACTGTTGGAACTGTATTCGAAGGTGAAAAGCGTTTTGATATGGTAATTCGTTTAGATAAAACCAACCGTCAAGATATCGATAATTTGAGAAATCTGTATGTTCCAACTCCAAATGGTGAACAAATTCCACTTCAAGAATTGGCACAAATTGAATATACAGAAGGTCCAGCAAAAATTTCAAGAGACAATACTCGTAGAAGAATTGTTGTTGGAATCAACGTTAGAAACCGCGATTTGCAAAGTGTTGTAAACGATGTTCAAAAAATTGTTAACGAGAAAATAAAATTACCGGAAGGTTATTATGTAACTTATGGTGGTCAATTTGAAAACCTTCAAAGTGCCAAAGCGCGTTTGTTGATTGCTGTTCCAATCGCATTATTTTTAATATTTATTCTTTTGTATTTTGCGTTTGGTTCGGTAAAGGAAGCTTTGATGGTTTATTCTGCAATTCCACTTTCAGCGGTTGGAGGAATATTATTTCTTTGGATTCGTGATTTACCATTTAGTATTTCCGCAGGTGTTGGATTTATTGCTCTTTTCGGAATCGCAGTCCTTAACGGAATTGTACTTATTGAACATTTTAAAGAACTAAAACATCAAGGAATGAAAGATATAAACGAACTAATTTTGAAAGGTACAACCGATAGATTACGTCCAGTTTTACTAACAGCAGCTGCTGCAGCTTTAGGATTTTTGCCAATGGCAATTTCGTCATCAGCAGGAGCAGAGGTTCAACGTCCGTTAGCAACAGTTGTTATTGGTGGATTGTTTACAGCAACCATTTTAACCATGATTGTACTTCCAATTTTATACAAACTTTTAGACAAAAAAGAAGGCAAAAAAGCTAAGTTTAAAATTCATGCCAATGCCACAATCATTTTGTTACTATTGAGTTCATCATTGGCGTTTTCACAAAATAGTAATCCTGAATTAGATAGTTTAATTTCAAAAGCGCATCAAAATAACAAAGCCATAAAAGCTGGTCAATTATCAGTTGATAAAGCTAAAGCGAATATAAAATCGGCTTACTCGTTTGATAAAACTAATATTTATTACAGCTATGATCAGAACAATTTGGCTTTAAATAATCTGCCTTTAAAAGTATTCGGAGTACAACAACGATTTTTATTTCCATCGGTTTATGGTGCTCAAAAGAAATTATATTCTGCTGAATATGAAAGAGAAAAAGCAAATTTTGAAATCACCAAAAATAGATTATCAAATGAGGTTGCTAAAGTTTATAATCATATTGTTTATTATCAAAATCAAGAAAAATTATTCAAATATTTAGATAGTTTGTATCAAAATTTCTCGAAAGCAAGTGATAGACGTTTTGAATTAGGAGAAACCAATTACCTTGAAAAAATTACAGCTCAAAGTAAGTTTAGACAAATCAGAACTAGATTAGCTCAAATAGAAAAAGACAAATTGGCTAATTATGAAATGCTAAAAGGGTTGTTACAATCTGATGAAAAAACTATTATAAAAAATGACAAATTAATTCCAAACAATACAATAATTGAAAGTACAAGTAAAGACTTATATAATTCTTATTTTGAGAATATTACAAAAACATTTCAATCTAATACTAAACTTCAAAAACAACACTATTTGCCAGATATAAATCTAGAGTATTTTCAAGGTACGAATAATGGTTTATCGCAGTCTTTATATGGATTTCAAGTTGGGTTATCAGTTCCAATTTTATTTGGAGGTACAAAAGCTAAAATCAATGTTGCCAATTTAGAATTACAAAGTTGGGAGCAACAAAAACAAAGTGAACAAATTAAAATGGAGCAATTCATTTCACAAAAGAAAAATGAATTAATCAAACATGAAGAAGGAATAAAATACTATAAAGATTACGGAGAAAAATTGGCTAAAGAAATTATAAAAGTAGCGGATATGAGCTATAAACATGGAGAAATAGATTTTTTTCAATACATTACCTCTTTAGAAAACGCCACATCAATTCAAGTGGATTATCTTGAAAATGTGTTACAATACAACAAAACCCAATTTGATTTACACTATCTTAATTACTAATTTACGATGAAAAAAATACTATATATACTTGCAGCGACTACTTTACTAGTTTCATGTAAAGATGCAAAAACAGAAGCTCCAGCAGACAAAAATGATGGTTTAACTATAATTTCTACCAATCAATTTAAAACTATGGCAATGGAAGTTGGAACTCCAGTAGAACAAGATTTTGATGTCACTGTAAAGGCTTCAGGTAAGATAGACGTTCCACCTCAAAATAGAGCTAAAATTACTTCATTTATTGGAGGATATGTAAAATCTACGAGCCTTTTGGTTGGAAATAAAGTAATTAAAGGTCAGCCACTCTTGACTATGGAAAACACAGAATTTCTTGATATTCAGAAAGATTATCTTGAAGTTGCTGAACAAATCACCTATTTAAAATCGGAATTTGAAAGACAAAAAACGTTGTATGATGAGAAAATTACTTCTCAAAAGAACTACTTAAAAGCGGAAAGTGATTATAGAAGAGCCAAAGGAATGTATCAAAGTTTAAGAGCTAAATTACTTTTGCTAAACATCAATCCAAGTAATGTTGAAAAAGGAAAATTGACTTCTGTTGTTACTATTTTCTCTCCAATTTCAGGTGATATTGTAATCATGAATGCTAATGTCGGAATGTACATTGCAGCTTCTGATGTAATTTTAGAAATTGTTGACACAAGTCATTTGCATTTGGAATTAGCAGTTTTTGAAAAAGATATTTTGAAAATCAAAGTTGGTCAAAAAATTAAATTCACTGTTCCAGAAGCTTCAAAGGAAATTTTTGATGCTGACGTTCATTTGGTAGGAAAATCTATTGAAGGTAACGACAGAACTATCAATGTTCATGGGCATCTTGATGACGCTATCAAACAAAGATTATTAACAGGTATGTTTGTTGAATCTCAAATCATAACCGATTCTAAAAAAGGTTTAGCCATACCGAAAGACGCTTTAATCTTTGAAAACCAGAAATATTTCGTACTTTTATTAAAGAATGAAGACGCAAAAGGATATTCATTTGAAAAGGTTCAAGTTCAAAAAGGAACTGCTTCAGAAAATTTTGTTGAAATTCTACCAAATGAGCAAGTTAATGCCAATTCAAAACTATTAACCAAAGGAGTTTTTGATATTATTAACTAAAAAAAGGATAAAAAAAACAATCACTCAATTACTAAAAATATATAAAGATGATTAAATCTAAAAAAGAAAAGGAAACAATAACAATAGATAATTATCTAGACAGTCATTACATTCATAGAAGTAATTGGTTAAGAGCTGCAGTTTTAGGCGCAAATGATGGAATAATATCTATTTCTAGTCTTGCTATTGGAGTTGCTGCGGCAAGTTCAACAAGAGAACCAATTGTTTTAGCTACAGTAGCCGGACTTGTTGCTGGTGCATTGTCAATGGCAGCTGGAGAATATGTATCTGTAAGTTCACAAACGGATACAGAAAAGGCAGATATTGAAAGAGAAATAAAAGAATTAGAAGAAATGCCTGAAGAAGAGTTGAAAATATTAGCTCAAATATATGAAAAAAGAGGATTAAAAAAAGAAACCGCTATGCAAGTAGCCATTGAATTCACGGAAAAAGATGCATTAGGCGCTCATATCAGAGATGAATTAGGAATAAATGAGATAAGTCAAGCAAATCCTATTCAAGCGGCTATTTCATCAGGTGCTGCTTTTACTGTTGGTGGTGTATTGCCATTGCTTGTTATTCTTTTTGCACCCATAAAAAATATGGAATATTGGCTATATGCTTTCACAATAATTTTTCTAATGGTATTGGGAAGTATAGCTGCTAAAACTGGAGGCTCAAGTATTAAAAAAGCTATTTTACGTATAACCATTTGGGGTACAATCGCAATGGTATTATCAGCATTAGTTGGGTATATCTTTGGAGTTAGGGTATAAAACTTAATCAATAAAATATATGAGATTTATGTAATTTATTTAAAGTATTTTACAAAAATTAAATTTAAATAAATGACTAATTTAGGCTAACCAATAGAACTAAATAAAAAACTTAAAAAATTAAATTATGAACGACGCACATTTGCACATGGTAGTAAACCACTTTCCAATTATTGGAATAATTCTTGGTTTTGGAGTTTTAATTGCAGGAATTGTTTTTAAAAATGATTCTGTAAAAAATACAGCTTATAGCTTGTTTATCGTAGGAGCTATTTTTGCTGCTATAAGTATGGCAACAGGAGAAGGAGCAGAGGAAATGGTAGAAGATATGCCTTCTGTTGGAAAACAAATCATTCACGAGCATGAAGAAATGGCTGAAAAACTAGCCATAGTATTATATCTTTTAGGAGTAGTTTCAATTGCTGGATTGTATACCAATATCAAAAAACACTCACAAGCTAAATTAGTATCATTCTTAGCATTAACCATTGCTGCTGTTGGAATCTTTTTAGGAAAACAAACAGGAACAACTGGAGGAGAAGTTCGTCATACTGAAATAAGAGCAAATTTGGGAACAGCTACAGAAGCAACTCAAAGTGGAGATGAAGCCGTAGAAGATGAAGATTAAATAACCATTTATATTTTAAAAACCGCTTTATTAGTCGTGATAAAGCGGTTTTTTTATTTAGCTTTGAATTAAATTTTATAAAATGAAGAAAATCCTTTTCATCGACCGCGACGGAACTATTGTAAAAGAAGCAAAAGCACCAGATTATGTTTTAGATTCTTTTGAAGAATTAGAATTTTACCCTGAAGTGTTTCGCTATTTAGGAAAAATTGTTCGAAAATTAGATTACGAAATTGTAATGGTTACCAATCAAGATGGGTTAGGAACTAAAGCTCTTCCAACTGAAACTTTCTGGAACATTCACAACAAAATCATGAAAGCATTCGAAAATGAAGGAATTGTTTTCAGCAAAGTTTTCATTGATGATTCTTATCCCGAAGATAAAAAACCAACTCGTAAGCCAGGAATAGGTATGGTTACAGAATATATAGATAATCCTAAATACAATTTAAAAAAATCTTTCATGATAGGTGATAGATTAACCGATATAGAATTTGCCAAAAATCTTGGAGCAAAAGGAATTTTCATCAATAATGATGAAGCATTGGGAGCAACAGAGATCAATTCTAAAAGAGAAGAATTAGATGCATTTATTGCTTTACAAACCACAAGTTGGAAAAAAATCTATAAGTTTTTAAATAAAATAAACCGATATTAACTAGCAACTTCAAGTAAAAGCACTTGACTTTTCAATCGTTCTATCAACATATTCATCATTCTCTTATTCAAATTGGAAGAATTTTTAATATAAGTATTGTATTCCTCTGTAGTAAATAAACCAATTACCATTCCTTTTAGCGAGTTTCTAAATTTGATATCGCGTTGGATTGTATTTTCTATATAAGCCATCTTTTTATCAGGTGAAAGTGTGAAGAAAACGCCTTTTTGCTTTACAGCATAGTTGGTAAAAACTTCAATAAATAAATCATTTTGAAATTTTAGTATTGGTCTCAAGGTCTTGTTTTGAAAGATTTCTTCTGACGAAGATTGCTCAGTAATGTTTCCTATTGAAGAGCCACGTAATTCTAAAATTGAAATATCTCTTGCTTCCATATTTTTTTATTTAAAGTTATAAAAAAACCTCTGTCGTAAAACAGAGGTTGATTTATATTTATTAAGAACTAATTGTTAATTAGTCTTTGATTTTGAAAGTTACTCTTCTAACAAGTTTTCTAGCTCCTTCAGAATCAACATCTACTGATGTATCTTCACCTGAACCAACTATATTAAGTCTTGAAGCATCAATTCCTGCTTTAACTAAAATTGCTTTAACAGCTTCTGCACGTCCTTTAGATAATGCATCATTACGCTCATTAGATCCAATTTCGTCTGCATGACCGATAATGTCTACAGATGCAGTAGGGTTGTTTTTCAAATAAGTTCTGATAAAGTCAATTCCTTCAGTTGAAACATTTGTAGGTTTAACTTTAGCTGTATCGAAATACGTTGTAACATAACCTTCGTTTACTAAACGTTTAATCATGTCAGAATTAGATTTTTCTGAAGTTTCTTTAGATGATTTGTCAATATATCGTTCTAATTCATCTGGAACACCATTTCTATTGATATCAACCATTTTACCTCTTGTATCAACAGCAACACCAGCTACAGAATTGTTTTCTTGATCTAAATAATCAGCTACACCATCTTTATCTGTATCATTCATTAATGTTTCTACATCACCAATTCTTTTGTTAAGAGCTTCAATTTCTTCAATGTTTTTATCCTTTAAGATAGTATAATCTCCATGAAGTTCATTTCTTCCGAAAGAATAAGTTAAACCTAATGATGTTGTTACTAATTGACCATTTAAGTTATTCTCAATTTCTGAGTATGTTCCATCCCAATTAAAATGTTGTCTGTAATTGTTTTGAACAGTTACATCAAGAATAACAGACATTTTTTTAGAGATTCTAAATTCAGGAGTTACACCAATTAATAGACCTCCGTTGTATTCAGTTACATTGTAGTTATGATCGTGTTCAATAATATTTGGAGTTTTAGATGTCATCGCATCAATTTTCAAACCACCATGTATTAAAATTGCAAGTCTACCCATTGGCTCTTGAATTTTGAATAAACGATTAGCATTTACAACACCTTGAAATGAAACACCAATTTGTTGCATTTTAAAAGGTAAACTACCATTATTTTTGATGTTTTTTATTTCTTCAAAATGTAAGCCTCCTTTAATACCAAAAACAGGACTAAACATATATCTAGCAGCTAATGAGAAACCATTTGCTTGCGGTTTACCTAAAAAAGTACCTGGGTCACTTGAAAAATATCCAATAGAATATGGTCTAACTCCTTTTGCCTGACCAACAGTTGCTTCAATTGTCCATTTGTTATATTCAGAAGATGCTGTATCTTTTTTAACTTCATTTTCTTGCGCAAGAACTGACATAGAAGAAGTCAACAATAAGGACAATAATGTAATTTTTTTCATATTATAAAATAGGTTATATATACTATTAATTTGCAAATATAATGGTTTACACGTAATTAACAACTTTTTTGAAAACAAAAAGCAATTTGTAGAAATAATTTTACTAGGCAAAACAATTTTAATTTATAATCAATTTATCAGAATGCAAAAACGAAATCCCTAAATTTGCTAAATAAATTATATTCAAATGAGATTTCATACCAGAAAATGGGTTAAGCCCGAAGATTTGAACCCAAACAGTACTTTATTTGGCGGTAGATTATTAGCGTGGATTGATGAAGAAATAGCTTTATATGCTATAATTCAACTTGAAAGTCCTAGAATTGTTACCAAACATATGTCGGAAATTAATTTTAGAGCATCCGCAAAACAAGGTGATATCGTTGAAATTGGAATTGATGTAGTAAAATTCGGAACAACATCTTTAACTTTAATGTGCGAAGTACGAAACATGATGACCAAAGAAACCATCATTACTATTGACACAATCACAATGGTTAGTGTTGGTTTAGATGGAAAACCACAAGCTCATGGTAAGACTAAAATCGAATATGTAGAAGATAGATTGAAAAAATAATTATTCTTCTAAAGTCATTCTGTCGGTTGGCATTTCGTAAATTTCTAAATCAAAATACGCTATAGATGCGATAATATGGTCAAAAATATCTGCCATAATATATTCGTATTGCTCAAATCGTTGGTCTTTAGAAAAAACATAAATTTCTAAAGGCATTCCGTGTGGAGTAGGCTGCAATTGACGACATAGAAGAATCATATTTTTATTAATTCCAGGATAATGTTCCAAATAATTTGTAATATATTTTCTGAATAACCCAAAATTAGTCATATTTCTACCATTAATAGATAGCGATTTATCTACATTATAAGTTTTGTTATACTTATTAATTTCTTCTTGACGTACATCTATATAATGAGAAACCAATTGAATTCGCTTCATTTTTTGCAAATCGTCCTCCGTCAAAAATCTGATACTTTTTGCTTTAACTAAAATATGTCTTTTGATTCGTCTTCCATCAGAATCTAACATTCCTCTCCAATTTCTAAATGAATCAGAAATTAAGCTGTAAGTTGGAATTGTAGTTGTAGTATTATCAAAATTTCGAACTTTTACTGTTGCTAAATTGATTTCAATTACATCACCATCAGCACCATATTTATCAAATGTAATCCAATCTCCAATTCGAACCATATCGTTTAAAGAAACTTGAACACTTGCTACAAATCCGAGAATGGTATCTCTAAAAATTAAGATTACGATGGCCGAAATTGCTCCTAAAGTTCCAAATAATGTGTTTGTAGTTATATCAAATATCTTTGAAATAATAACACCAACACCAACAATCCAAAGGATTATCATAATTACCTGAATGTAACTATCTATCGGTTTATCACTATATTTGGGTTGATCTTTTAAGTAATCGCGAATGGCTTTTAGCACACTTCGAACTATCCAAAGTGATAATAAAATTATATAAATTCCAACTAATTTTCCGAAAACGGTTTCCCAATAAACATAAGCTTCAAGAATAACCGGAACTGATTTATAGATGAATAAAAACGGAATTAAATGAGCAATATATTTGGCAGTTTGATTGGAAACTAACAAATCATCGAAGTTAGTTTTGGTCTTTTTAGCCACAATTGCCATAATTGTAACCAATGTTAATCGAAATATTACATATATTAGATAAGCCAAAACACATAAAACAACAATGTTTATAGCCAAGCTAATATAAGATGCTGTGGTATCACCAAAACTCATTTTACGAAGTAAGGGATACAACCAACCAAATATTTTCTCTAACGTTTTATGCATTCTTTAAATACTTTCTTTCAATGTAAAAAGTTCCAAATGGAGGAATAGAAGCCAAACAAATCTCAACATATTTTCTAGCTTCCCATTTTTCAGAGAATTTAAGATAGGTCGCAACTATGATATATAAAGTAAACAATACACCATGAGCCATTCCAATATGTTTTACATAAATTGGATCTCCAAAAATATATTTCATTGGCATGGCAAAGAAAAAAAGAAGAATTGCTGATATTCCTTCTATTAGGGCTAATTTTTTAAAAAATTTCAACATCGATTTTTATTTTGGTATACAAAATTAAGCATATCATTATTTAAAAACCTACAATCTGACTTACTTTTGCAATAATTTAGCATTTATATGAGCAAACGCGATTTAAAAAAGTATTTATCCGAATTGAATAAAGAACAATTGGAAGAACAATTAATAGAGCTTTACGACAAATTTAAAGACGTAAAAGTGTATTATGATTTTGTTTTTAATCCAAACGAACGAAATTTGGTTAAAGATGCTAAACTCAAAATTTCTAACGAATATTATCCAATTCGAGGTAAAAAGCCTAAAATGCGTCGCTCTACAGCACAGAAATTCATCAAACATTTTATTACACTTGGAGTAGATTCTTTTATAATTGTTGATGTCATGCTTTATAACATTGAAATTGCGCAAACCTTATCATCTGAAAAGCAAATTAATCAAGAAGCATTTTATAAAAGTATGCTCAATTCCTTTGAACAAGCCATAAGTTTCATGATTGAGAAAGGAATTTTAGACGAATTTAGAAGTAGAGTAGTGGCTATAAAAGAAGAAAGTATCAAACAAAATTGGATGAACAAATACGAATTCAACGCTATTGTGGAACGATTTGATTATTAAATTTTCTATATATTTCCAAAAACATAGCGTTCAAACTCTTTTTTAGATGTATTTTTGCAAAATTGTAAAAATCGCTATGTCAAAAAAAGATATTCTTGCCGAAATTGAAGATAAAAAGGAACTTTACGGTTACCAGAAAGGCGATATCGACAAAATTTTTGAGCGATTAGATAATGCGCCACACAATTATCATTTATTATATCAATTGCCTACAGGTGGCGGAAAAACTGTAATATTTTCTGAAATCACAAGACGTTACTTGGAGCAACATAATAAGAAAGTTGTTGTTCTAACGCATCGAATAGAACTTTGTAAGCAAACTTCAAAAATGCTTAAAGCGTTTGATGTTAAAAATAAAGTCATCAACAGTGCCATTAAGGAGCTTCCAGATCAAGAAGAATATTCTTGTTTTGTAGCTATGATTGAGACGTTAAAAAACCGTCTTAATGATGAAAAATTAGAAATACAAAATGTTGGTTTAGTGATAATTGATGAAGCTCACTTCAATTCATTTAGGAAGTTGTTTAGTGCTTTTGAAAATGCATTTATTCTAGGAGTAACAGCAACGCCTTTGAGTTCAAATATCAAACTTCCGATGTATGAAAATTACAGCGAATTGATTGTTGGAGATACGATTCAAAACCTTATAGATAAAGGATTCTTGGCAAAAGCAACAACATATAGCTATGATGTTGGATTAACTTCGTTAAAAGTTGGAATAAATGGTGATTATACTGTAAAATCTTCAGACGATTTGTACAGTAATATGGTGATGCAAGAGAAATTATTGCATGCCTATACAGAAAAAGCCCTTGGGAAGAAAACTTTGATTTTCAACAACGGAATCAATACTTCATTGCATGTTTATGAGAGCTTTAGACATGCCGGATACAACATTAGGCATCTTGATAATACAACTTCTACAGAAGATAGAAAAGATATTTTGCAATGGTTTAAGAAAACTCCAGATGCTATTTTAACTTCAGTTGGAATCTTAACCACAGGATTTGATGAACCCACAGTAGAAACCATTATTTTAAATCGAGCTACGAAGTCGTTAACGCTTTATTTTCAGATGATTGGACGTGGTTCTAGAAAATTACCTCATAAAGATCATTTTACCGTTATTGACTTAGGAAACAACGCATTACGCTTTGGTTTGTGGAATAATCCTGTAGATTGGCAACATATTTTTAAATCTCCAGAATATTATCTAGAAAGTTTGCGTGATGATGCAGATATTGAAAGTAATTTCAAATATATAATGCCTGACGAACTTCGTAAGAAATTTTCAAAATCTATTGATATTTCTATGGATATTCATGAGGAATTCAAATTTACAGTTAAAAATAATTTGAAAGCCAAAACCATTATTGAAAAATCTTTGGAACAACACGCAACAATGTGTGTGGAAAATACGGAAGAATTAATTGACGCCAGAAAACTTTCAAAAGAATTAAACGACGATATTGAATATCGAATTAAACAATATTGTATTTGTTTAGGAAACGTTACTAAAAACTACAGAAGTTGGTTAATAGAAGATTACACGTTAAAACTAACAATTGCAATTGGAAGATTATATCGTATTAAAATCATGTCAGAGCTTTAAAACACGTGCTTTCTGCTGTTTTACAATAATTATCTATTTGCACTATAATTTATATTATGTAAAATAGAATATTTCAAAAGCACTACACTGTTTCATAATAAATCTTCAGAATTATAGTTTTAAAACTACAAACTTAAAGGTTGATTGAATCTTTATCTTTATTACTTTTGCACATTGATTGATTTTTTATATTTTTATAAAAATAACTTATACTATGAGTAATGCTATTTCTGAACGTGTTGCAAATTTTCTAAAAGAATACGAACCGTTTAATTATTTATCATTTGATGATTTAATTAAAATTGCCAATACCATTCGTGTTATTAATTTGGAAAAACACAAGTCGTTGTTTCAAATTAATGATAAACTTCATGATTCTTTCTATGTTGTAGCTTCTGGTGTTATTCATCTAACCGTTATTTCAGATGCTGAAGAAACGTTATTGAATAAATGTTATGCTGGTGATATCTTTGGTTTACGTCCGTTTTTTGCTAAAAATAATTATCAAATGACTGCCAAAGCTCGTGAAGAAAGTATTGTTTACGCCATTCCTATCGCGACTTTCAAACCTTTTGTGGCTCAAAATACTGAAGTTTTAAATTTCTTATTAGAAAGTTTTGCAGCCAACACCAAAAATAACTTTGATAATCAAAGCCATGCATCGCTTTCTGATAATGTTGGATATACTGACAATCAATCTGATATGTTGTATTTTCAATCATTGACTTACAATAAAACGCCTTTAAAAATAAGTAGCACCACTCCTATCAAAGATGCCGCATTATTGGCTACAGAGAACATGATTGATAGTGTATTAATTACCGATCAAGGTTTACCTGTTGGAATTGTTACTGATAAAGATTTTAGATCGAAAGTTGCTACTGGTCGTTTTCCATTATCAAATGCTATTGATAAAATTATGGCTTCTCCAGTAATAACTGTTACTGAAAACATTTCGGTTGCTGAAGCACAGTTAGTTATGCTTAAACATGGTGTCACTCACCTATGTGTAACCCAAGACGGAACCGATAAATCTGAAGTGAAAGGTATTATTTCTGAACATGATTTAGTGGTTGCTCAAGCCAATAATCCTGGTGTACTTCTTAAAGAAATTAAACGTTCACAAACAGCCAAAGAACTTAAATTAGTTCGTGATAAATTAACAGATATCATTCAATCTTCATTAAATAAAAACATTCCTCTTACACATATTAATAGTATTGCTGGCGAAATTACTCTGGCAATCGTTAAAAGAGCTGTAGAACAATCCATTTTAGATTTGGGCTCACCTCCTGCTCGATTTGCTTGGTTAAGCATTGGTAGTCAAGGTCGTAAAGAGCAATTGTTATTGACAGATCAAGATAGTATTTTGGTTTTTGAAGATGTTTCTGCGGAAAAATACCGAGATGTAAAAGATTACTTTCTAAAATTAGCTAAAAAAGCAACAGCAACTTTAGAAAAAGTTGGATTTGCATTCTGTCCACAAGGTCATATGGCTAGTAATATGCTTTGGTGTAAGTCATTGACAGACTGGACAAAACAATACAACAGTTGGATGAATACTCCAGGTGAAAACTCTAATGAAATTAGTAGTGTTTTCTTTGATTATGAAATGGCTTTTGGTGAACAAAAAATTGAAGATGCCATCACGGAAACTATTTTCAAAAATGCTAAAAACAATGTCCTTTTCTTCGATTATTTAGGAAATGATGCTATAAAAAAACCTACGCCTTTAAACTTCTTCAAAAAATTCAATTTGGAAGAAGAAGGTGAAAATAAAGGTAAATTTGACATAAAAACAAGAGCTTTAATGCCACTTGTTGATGGTGCAAGAATGTTGACGATGAGCAATGGTATCAAAGGAATCAACAGTACTTATTTAAGATACAAACAATTAGCAATTGTAGATCCTAAATTCTCAGAAGTATATTTGAATTGTGCCGATGCATATTTGGTTTTATCAAAATTTAGAGCTGTAGAGGGATTAAAAAATGATAGTTCTGGTCAATATATTAATCTGGATGAACTGAATAAAGTAGATAGAGAGAAACTGAAAAATGCACTCAATCCAATGCGTGACTTAGAAGAACTAATAAAAGATCGTTTTCAACTGACTCAATTTTCATAGTATATGCTCGACTGGCTTAAAAATATCAACAAAGAATATCCTGAATTTTGGAAAACTTATTTATCTAAATTTGATAAAAAATCAAATCGATATGTTGTTTTATCTACCGAAACAACTGGACTTAATCCTAAGAAAGACGTAATCTTATCTTTTGGAGCTGTTGGCGTTGTAAATGATAATATTCTTATTGGTGATGTTTTTGAAGTAGTTATTCCTCAATATAAATTCCTTCACGACAACGGTTTATCTAATGATTTTCTTTTAGAAAGTTCGCAACCTAAATTATCTGAAATTCAAGCTATTGAAATGTTTATCAACTTTATTGGTAATGCCACTTTGGTCGGACATCGTATACATTTTGATATAGAAATGATTAACGAAGTATTAGAAAAATCTTCTTGTGGTAGACTTAAAAATGAAGCTTTAGATATTGAAATTATGTACAAAAAACTGCATGATATCAATGACAAAAACTTTTCGTTAGATGAGTTAAGCCACCTTTTCAAAATTGCTAAAACTGAACGCATCTCAACTACAGACGATGCTTACACTATTGCTTTATTGTTCTTAAAACTAAAAAGCAGATTAGGATTAAAGTAGCATCTTATTTTAAAAAAATCAACAAAGCAAGCACTATGGATTGGGCTAACTTAAGGAAATATCATAGCGAAAACCTTGCTTTAATTCAATCGGGCTTCACTCCTATTGTTTTTATGGGTGATTCCATAACTGAGTTTTGGTCGAATTACAATAGTTCCTTTTTTACAGAAAATGGATGCGTCAATCGTGGTATTAGCGGTCAAACAACTTCGCAAATGTTACTCCGTTTTCGTCAAGATGTGATTCAATTGCAACCTTCAAAAGTTGTTATTTTGGCAGGAATTAATGATATTGCCGAAAATACTGGACCCATTTCAATTGAAAATATCATGGGAAATATCATTTCTATGGTAGAATTGGCAAAAGCTAATCACTTTGAAGTTGTTTTATGTTCAGTGCTTCCGGCAAATAAATTCGATTGGAATCACAAAATTCAACCTGCAGATAAAGTACTGGAATTGAATAAACTAATTCAAAAATTTGCTAAAGAAAATGCCCTAAACCATGTTGATTATTACTCAAATATGGTAGATGACAATAAAGGTTTAAAGAAAATATATGGTGATGACGGCGTTCATCCCAACAAAGAAGGATATAAAATAATGGAACAATTGCTGCTTAAAGCGATTTTATAAAATAAAACTATGACTAAAGAAGAAATTTTACAAAAAGTAGTGGAACGTATTAAAGACAACGAATACGATCACGAAATAGAAACCTTTTTAAAGCGTAAAGAAGTCAACCCAGACGAGTTTAAATCTATTATTGAAACGGCTCGTGCTCAAGTTCTTGAAGAACGTCTTAAGACTATGCCTAAAAAGAATCTAGCTGTGTTTGTAGTGCTTGTGGTTTTGATTATAGCAACACTTTACCTGTTTGCTTTCTACTTACCCAACACCAACGTTTCACAAAACAAAACCTTTTTATCAATATTAGGAACGGCTGCTTTTTGCTTTGTAAGTTTCTTGGCAATAGCCTATTACGGAACATGGAAGCCAGAGTTTCTAAAAATTAGAGACAAGCCAAGAATTGATTTTACGTTAATGACACTAATGCTAATTCCGGCGGTGATTGTTTATTTTATTTTTTCAGAATGTTTTTCTAATGGAGCCGATAGAATTCTAAAAGCGACTCAAGTTGATGCTGTTGGAACCGTTGTTGATGGTGGCGTGACCGAAGTAAAAAGAGTGCTTCGCTCTGGTGGCGCTTCTTTTGCATCGATAACTGTTGAATTTGAAACTAAAGAAGGAAAAACCGTTAGAGCTACCGAAGATATTTCGAGTTATCGTTTTAAAGATTTCTATTTAGGACAACAACTTAACATCGTTTACTCGAGTGAAGATCCTTCTAATATTGATTTGCTGATTGACGACGAAAGCATTAAAGAGTTGAAAAACACCCAACAAAGAGATTTTACTCCTAATGATTTATTGACTTTGATGACTACTAAAAAAGAAAACATTAAAGCTACATTAGAAAACATTTCTTTTGGTTGGGAGCAAAAAAGCGATGCTTGGATGAACGAGAAAAACAATACAGCAGTTATGATTACTGACAATGAAGTGCGATTGATAACCACTTTTGGCAAAGCTCATAGCTATCCTGAGACTCTAGAAAAAATGGGATTCAAGAAAATTGAAACTTCTAAAGAAAAGAAAGCCAACAAAATGGAAATTCTTTTTGGCGATAAATTGTATGAAAACGATAAATACTATTTTCAAATTAAAACACTTATTTCTGGTGGACAACAAATGAGTGTAGTTTTAGTGAATAAAAAGTAATGGTTTTATAAAAACAGGTGTTTTTACGTAGTTTTTATTTGTAGGAATTAGCTATATTTGAAAAGATTTATCAGACTAATCATGTATATATAGGTTGTATTAGGATGATAGTGTAAGACTTATATACAAGTTGGTGGCAAGCGTCCGAGAACCGAAAACTAACGAGAAACAAATCTTAAAAATGCCGAAAACAGCTTCAATATTTTTAATTTTCTTTGTATTTGCATCCTGCAAATACAAAGAAAATTCTTGGCTGAATAATTACAAGGAAATCAAATGCAAATACGCAAAAATCGAGGAATTAAGAAGAAATGACAGTTTAAATAAAATCAATAAATTAGGAAAAGAATTAGCCGAAATTAAAACTGAAATTAGTAAAATAGACAAACCAATTATTGAAGAATTAGCAAATTTAGAAAATTCAAGAAGTGAAATTGTTGTTGAATATTTAAGTAAAAGTAATCAAATTATAGACCAACAAACTGACAAATTTGGTCATAACTCAACACCTGAATTTGAAAAGAAACTTTCTCAAAATGAAAAAGAAGCAAATTCAAAAACCAAAGTTTTTGAAAACAAAATTGAGTTTTTAAATCAAAAATTAGCTGAAAACAATAAATATCAAGAACTGAAAGCTAAAGAAGGTAAAATTAAATCTGAAATAGCTGAAGAATATATTTCTATAAAAGAAAAATATTCAAAGCAATTAGAAAATTTGCAATACGATTTAAATTATCTGAATGCTCAATTCAAAAAATTAACATCAAATTTAAATACTCAAGAATTAAAAACATTAACAAAAAAAAGAGACAGCATTAAACAAAATCCGTGTAACTTTACAATCAAAAATTAACAAAATGAACAGAAAAGATTTTTTAAAAAGTGGATTAATTTTAGGCGGAGCAACTTTGTTACCAACAAATTCTGTTTTTAGCCAAAGTCTAATCGAAAACAAAACTGATTTGTTAGTTGACAAAGACGGAAATTTTTTCCAACAACCTTTACTTTATTCTGAAAGTTTTCTTGAACCTTTTATGGACGCAGAAACTTTACATCTGCATTACACTTTTCATCACGGCGGAGCTGTAAAAGGTGCAAACAAAGATTTGCAAATGATAAAAAAATCTTTAGACGAGAATAATCTTGAAACTGTCGATTATTGGACAAGAAAATTATCTTATCATCTTTCTTCTCACATTTTACATTCTATATTTTGGACAAATTTAACCAATAAAGCAAATTTACCGAAAGGCGATTTATTAAAACGAATAGAAAAAGATTTTGGAAGTTTTGATAAATTAAAAATGTATTTAGCAAAAACTTCAAAAGATGTTGATGGAAATGGTTGGGGAATTTTAGGTTACCAACCTTACACCGACAAATTGACAATTTTACAATGTGAAAATCACGAAAAATTAACACAATGGGGCGTAATTCCATTACTTGTAATTGACGTTTGGGAACACGCATATTATCTAAAATTCAGAAACAAACGAACCGATTTTGTCGACAATTTATTCAGCATAATAAATTGGGATAACGCATCCGAAAGATTAGAAAACGCATTAAAAATGATGAAATAGAAAACGGAAAAACGAAACCGCCCAAAACGCCAGCCACCAACAGCAGTTTGGCAATATGGCGGTTTTTGGGCTTAATTTGAAGTTGGTTTTGTACTTGCGAAGTTCAGTGTTTAACCGAAAGTTTAGGCTTCGTTAATCCGCCACATCGCCAAGCTGCAAAACGTTACCAGCAATATTATGACGAAAGCATTTCATAAGACGATTTTTTTATATGGACTTATAGTTTTTCTAACTACGAGTTCTATGTATTGCCAAACTAAATTTAAGGTTTTTGCTGAAAGTCGTTTGGGAAATTATAAACTTTTACATTTTGTTAAAGATCAGGATAGTTTAGTAATTGTAACGAAAAATAGAGTTTCAACAAATAAGATTGAAAATAATATTGAGGCAATTGTTGCTGGAAAAATTGGTGAGAAAATTTCTCAATTGAAAACTAACAGACAAACCTTTTGGTTTTATTATAAAATGAAATCTCAAAATGGATTATTAATAAATTCAGGTGAATTTCAGCCCGGAAAAGCAAAAGAAACGATTTACACATACAGAAGCTTTCCAATTTTAGTAGAAAAGTTTAATTAATAATACTGCTGGTAACAGCAGTTTGCAACAATTGCAAGGTTCGGGCTTTCACCGAATTTTCTCTGAAAATTCAAAAAGTAGTTTTATATTTGGATTCGGCGGTGATTAATCTTTGCAACTGTTGCAAGTCGCAAGACGTTAGCAACAATGGTGAAACCACCTAAACTTTGACAGATGACAAAAAAGGATTCGTTAATTATCGAGCAACAAAATAGAATTTCTGCACTCGAAAAATCAAATGAAATAAAATCTGAATTGAATACTTTAAAAAGTGCAACAATTCAAGACTTGCAAAATAGAACAATAGCTCTAGAAAAAAGAAATAACGAATTATCTTATTCAGATTATATAAGCGGCTTTTCTGCTCTACTTTCATTGGTAACTGCGATAAGTCTATTATCATATTTTTTTTATAAGGCATACAGAGAGAAGAAAATAAAACTAAGAAAATTTCTAAATGGAAAATGGGGTACTGAAGGAGATCTTACAACTCCACAGCCAACTCCTTTTATTGATTTCGAATTAGATGTTGACCCAGAAGATGGTGAAATAACTGGAGTATTTAATACTAACAATGAACGTTATCCTATTGTACTTTCTATTAATGGTAAACTAAAATATAATTCTGCGATTGTTGAGATTACTCACTATTCGCAGCAAAGACTTTTGACTTATGGAGTTGCAAAATTAACTTTGAATGGAAAATTACTTGAATGGAAAACAAAAAGTGGAGAAAGCGAGTTGTTTCCCAAAAAAGCAACAGCTTGGAAAGTAGAATAAATTTAAAGCACTTTTGCTAACAACGGTTTACAAAAATTGCGAAACTTTAGCAAGCCGGACGTATTTCTTCCGCAAGATTTATTACTTTAGCGGAAAGTAATCGGTTCCGAAGCTCGAAACTTATGCAAGCCGCGGAAGTTACCAGCAAGGCAAAAAAATGAGAGAATTCAAGAACTTAATAATTATAAGATGTCAAAATTTATTGACCAACTAGTTGTTGGAACAGCCACATTTATCTTATCAATTTTTCTCCCTAAACATTTTATTACGCTAATTCGAGAATTAATAAAATTCATTTTCATTTCTTTAATAAGATATTGGTATATAATGACTTTGGTAACAGGGTTAATCTTTTTTATAAATTATAAAACTGATTGTAAATATCTTGACCAATTTTATTCGATAACATTTTTATCAGTAGTATTAATTTCAAATATCATAATTGTTCCAGTTATAGCTTTACTAATTCAACTATTTAAAACATTTAAACCTTTCAATATAGCTTACTATGGTTGCTTTAGTGTTAAGGAAAATGAATATTTAACGATTGATTTAGATTCAGAAAATTTAAACGAGAGATTTGAAAAACTCCATCAAAATATTATTGCTAATCATTATTGCTACAAAAATAGCTTAATTAAAACTAACATTGTTAAAATACCTAAATTTATATGTATTTTAATAGGATCAAAAGGAATTAATAAATTTATACAAAAAAGGATTGTGTCAAAAAAACACATTGCTTCTATACATTTTATTAGAGATATTAATAAACAAAATTTAACTGCAATTATTAATTTTGATAAAGCAAACTTAGTTCATACTTCACCTTTAGATAATGCTGAAAATTTAATAAGTAGCCTTTCATCCGATTCAAATATTAATAATTTAAAAATTATTGATATTGGTACCAAAATTTATTTTCTGATTTTTGGACAAACAATGATTGATATGATGATTGATTTTAAAAAATTTGTCGAAGTACATTCTATTTTAGATGATTCAGAAAAACTATTATCTGAAATATTTAATATTTCATCTGATTTAGCAGATAAACATAAAAGCTCAATTTTAGAATTTATTAATTATTGGAAAAGTTATATTGAAAGATATCGAGCTATAGTATTGATCGAACAAAATCAATTTTTAGGAGCAATTCAACATATAATGAAATCTATATCGTTGAATCCATATTATCCATATTTTGATTATGTAACATTAAAACAAGACTTCACAAAAAAATATGGGATTGACTTGGCTCCTTCAATTAATGACGTAATAAAAGAACTTGATTTAGAACTTGACGAAAGTGAAAATGATAGTGTAAAACAAAATTTGGAACAACAAGTTGAGTTTGTCGAAGCAACCTTTAATTATCAGATCGTAAAGGAAATTCTAAAAAGAGAAAATACTGAAAAAATACGAAATTCTTTGAGTGAAGAATTTTCTAAGTTAGATAAAACCAATCCCTTTATTTTATTGACAATTTCAGAGGTAATAAAATATATGGAAAAAGGTACAGAAAAATATAATGAAATTTATGTAGCTAGAATTGATGAAACAATTAATCTGCTAAAAGATATTCTAAAACTTGATGATGATTTTCCTCTGATACATACAAAAATTGGTCTTTTAACAACAATGAAAGGATTCCATTATAATAATGAAAAAATGATTGAAGATGGACTTAAAGAATATGAAAAAGGAATGCATTTTATGTCTAAATTGGGATTTAAGCAATAAGACCAAAAGCCCAGTTTGTAATAGCCACTACAACGGATTTGGGCATTTGGCATAATGGAAAAATGGCCTTGTATTTGGGATGATTTGGCAAATCCGAAGAATAGGCTTAATTTAGTACCAAATCCGCAGTAGTGCCTGAACGTTATAGCCAATTTTATGGAACATCCCTTTACAGAAGAAGAATTACCGGAAAATGAAAAGAACTTAGTTCTTTCAGTTATGAATTCCATAAATGAACATTATTGGCATCCATTGTACAATTATCTGAATGAAAATCAAAGTTTGGTTAAAACCTTTTCGGCTTTTTTACTCGATTATGAACAAATTGTCTTGTATTTTGGTCGGACACATTTGGGAATAGAATATTTCGGAAAGGAACAAACTAACAAATTACCTGAAAGTAGAAATGTAAAAGTAACTCATTATGATTTTACAGAGTTAAAGACCAACTTACTTGAAGAAATAATTGGTTTTAAATTCACAAGTACAATAGATATAATTTTGCCATTGCCTTCTTTTTCTGAAGATTTAGTTTATCCAACTAATAAAGGTATGGACAAACTTATTGAGTTAAAATGGAATTGGATGGCTCAAGATTCATTTCTCGGTATTAATTCACCTATGTTTCATGCTGAAAAAGGTAAGTTTGCTAGAATAATAAATGCTAGGTTTTTCGATGCAGATGAAAATGGTTTAAAAACTAGACACATAAAATGGTTAGATTTATTGCCTCTTCAAATTGAAAATGAAACAGAAGAAACTCATGAGCTTAGAATTTCAATGACTGAGTTGAAATCTTTAATTGAACATGATGCTCATTATATTTATCCTTTACCACCAAAGGAAGATTTCAAGTTTAATAAATTACCTCAAATAAATAGATTTGTCGAACTTGTTGGAAATATAAAAACTACTGAACCAGAGCTAACTAAGTTTTTAGAACAACCCGAAAATCAGTTTATTTTAACCATGGGATTTTTATCAAAACAAATACATCCACAAATTTTGTGCGAATGGCAATCTGAAGTAAGAGATGGGATTCAACCTGATTTTCTGATTGTCAGACCAAATGGATTTGCTGATATTTTAGAATTTAAGTTGCCAAATTTAAAAAGTAAAACAATTGTTGGTAAATCAAATAGGGAAACGTTTTCAGCAGAAGTAAATTCATATATTTCTCAAACTAGAGCTTACAAAGAGTATTTTGAAGATCCAAATAATCGAAATTGGATAGAACAAAAATTTAATATTAAAGTGAGATATCCAAAAAGAATATTAGTTGTAGGAAGACGTTGGGATTTTTCTAGTGATGTATGGAAAGAGATAATTGATGATTATAAAGATATCGAAATTGTTACATTTGATGACTTGATAGATGGAGTTGTATCACAATTCTATATGTAAAGACTGGCTATGACAACGGTTCCAAGAAATAGCGTGGAACATGATTTATCTGAAATTGGAAAGGTTATTAATTTAAAGTTTTATCTATATTTATAAAGGCTTGGTCTTAGTTTATTGCTTATTCATGAAGACGAGAAACATTAGCAGAAATAAAAAAAAATGAAAATAAAACTAATTACATTATTTGTATTACTCTCAATGTTATCGGGTTATAGTCAAAACTTTAATTCAATACAGTTTGATACAATCAAAAGAGAAACATTAACCAAGGAACTATTTTTAAAAAATGTAGTTGCAAAAGACAAAGATATTTTTGAAATTGAAAATGTAAATTACACTGCTTTAGAGGTATTTAAAAAATACAAACAAACTAGGTATGCAGTTCAAAATGAAATAACAAACGACCAAAATAAAATTATTGGTCAACTCTATGCAATTGAAAGATATACAGAAAGTGATACACTATTCAAATTTGAAAATTTAAAATTCAATCGTTTTGAAATTTATTCTGATAATGAAAATAAAACAATTGCATTTAAGCTATATGGTGGAGTTCAAAAATTTAATGAATTATTTAAGTTTATAAAAAAATATAATATTCAAGATGAGAATTCAGATGTTAAAACTTTTGCATTGCAAGATTATTACAATTTGAAATTAAAAGACAAAACCATCTTTTTAAAAGTTACAAATAATATGGAAGCAGAACCTTCTCCTGCGCCAAGTAGTAATTCTGAACCAATAGCAACTGAAACATCAAATAAAGTTGATGATAAATATTCTCCACCAATTGAAGTTACTGTAATTTTTAATAATGTAGGTATTGAATTAGAGGAGTATTTAAAAGAGAATAATTACTTACGCTAACGGCTATTTAAAGAAATTAAGATTTCAAGTCTCCTACTCCAACCCATCAATTCCCAAAAGCAATAATTGTGCTGTAGCTTCATTGGTAGCTAAAGGCACATTGTGAACATCACACACACGAATCAACATATTGATATCCACTTCATGAGGATGATTCGACATAGGATCTTTGAAGAATAACACCATTTTAGTTTTTCCTTCGGCTACTCTTGCAGCAATTTGAGCATCACCACCCAATGGTCCAGAAAGCATTTTCTTTACTTTAAATCCAGCTGCTTCTGCCTTTCCTCCTGTGGTTCCGGTGGCAATTAGTTTGATATTTTCTTTTATAAGAATTTCTTTGTTCTTGTTTAAAAACTGAACTAAATCGGCTTTCTTTCCGTCGTGCGCTATTATTGCAATTTCCATTTATGCTGAATTTATTTCAGTATCTTTCATACTGAATTATTATTGATGTAAAAATAAAAAAACCTGACGTGATTGTCAGGTTTTTCTAATTATTTATTTAAAATATGATAAGCAATTAATCCGTCAATTGGTCTTCTAAGAACATTACCTACTTTTATATCATAGTGTTCTAAAACTTCTTCCAATTCGTCTTTTAGATAGAAGGCAATTGAACCTACAAAGTGAACTAATACATCATGACAATTATCGAATTGCATGATATAATTTTCAACAAAGTCTTTCATTTCTGCTTTGATAATTTCTTTGCAGAAAGCATCATCTTTATGTTTGATTAAGAACTTGGCAAACGTCGCTAAATAGGCATTTGGGTTGGGTTCTTTGTATAAATTATTCTTAATGTAATCAGCATCAAGGTTGTATTCTTCTTCAAATTCTTTGGCTAATTCCTTAGGCATTTTATTAAAATAATACCCACGCAATAAATGACGTCCGAAGCGATTTCCTGAGCAATCGTCCATAGCTATATAGCCAAGCGATTGCACTTTTTGATGCAACACTTTTCCGTCAAAAAAACTGCAATTAGAACCAGTTCCTAAGATGCAAACAATGGCTTTTTCGTCTTTTGGAGTAGTTGCATAAACGGCAGCATAAGTATCTTCATGTACAGAAATAGCAGCATTTGAAAAATATTCTTTAAATACAATAGTAAGAAAGTCTTTCATTCTATCAGTTCCGCATCCGGCACCATAAAAGAATAAATGTGTTGCTTTTTCTTTATTGTGAGAAATATCAAATTTGTCGTCAAGACGATTGATAATTTCTTCTTTGTCTAAAACTTCAGGATTTAATCCTAAGGTTTGTGTTGTGAACAAAACTTTTCCGTTTTCGTCTATTGCTATCCAATCGGCTTTTGTAGATCCACTGTCAACTAATAATTTCATATTTTAAAAGTATAGAAAAGAAAATAAAAAAGAGAACAAAAATATCGAAAAATCTATTCTCTATATTCTATTCTCTTTTTTCTTTTTATTATAAACCAGCTACGTGAACTGACAAATCGATTAATTTACTTGAATAACCATATTCGTTATCGTACCAAGAAACTAATTTGAAGAACGTTGAATTTAAACCAATTCCAGCTTTAGCATCAACTACAGAAGTTCTAGAATCTCCAACAAAATCTTGAGAAACTACATCATCTTCTGTAAATCCTAAAATACCTTTCAATTCGTTTTCAGACGCTTTTTTCAAAACTGCCATAATTTCATCGTAAGAAGTTTCTTTAGCAACTTTAACTGTTAAATCAACAACAGAAACGTCAACTGTAGGAACACGGAATGACATACCTGTTAATTTACCATTCAACGCTGGAATTACTTTTCCAACCGCTTTAGCAGCACCAGTTGAAGATGGAATGATGTTTACACTTGCAGCACGACCACCTCTCCAATCTTTTCTTGAAGGACCATCTGCAGTTAATTGAGTAGCTGTTGTAGCGTGAACTGTAGTCATTAATCCTTCTACAATTCCGAAATTATCATTGATAACTTTTGCTAATGGAGCTAAACAGTTTGTAGTACAAGAAGCGTTAGAGACGATTGTATCTGTTGCTTTTGCTTCGGTATGATTTACACCCATAACAAACATTGGAGCATCTGCCGATGGAGCTGAAATAACTACTTTTTTAGCACCACCATCAATGTGATATTGAGCTGTTTCTAATGTTGTGAAAATTCCAGTACATTCTGCAACTACATCAACATCAACATCTTTATCATCCCATTTGATTAGTTTTGGATCTTTTTCTGCAGTTACTCTGATAAATTTATCGTTTACATAAAGTTGTCCGTCTTTAACTTCTACTTTACCATTAAAACGACCGTGAACTGAATCATATTTTAATAAGTAAGCCAAATGCTCTACATCAAGTAAATCATTGATAGCTACTACTTCTACATTATCTCTGTTAAATGTTTCTCTGAAAACGATTCTTCCAATTCTTCCGAATCCGTTAATTCCTAATTTTACTTTAGACATTTTATTTTAATTTTATATTTTATTATTAATTATTGAAATTGACTTTTGAAGTTGTATTAAGTTGTCATGATATCAGAAACTCTCAATAGTTCTCTATCAATTTCTGAATGACCTTTTATAGCTTGTTCTAATGGTGTTAAGGCAACTTTATCGTTTAACATTCCCACCATATAATTGGATTTTCCTTCAAGAATAGATTCAACAGCTTTCACTCCTAACCTACTGGCAAGAACTCTATCAAAACATGAAGGCGAACCACCACGTTGCATGTGACCAAGAACAGAAACACGAATATCATATTCTGGAAAATTCTCTTCGATATAATCTTTTAATTCGAATACGTTTTTACCAATTTTATCACCTTCTGCAATCACCACAATACTTGATGATTTACCTGAAGCTTTACTTTTACGAAGAGAATCTAAAAGACGTTCTAATCCTAAATCTTCTTCTGGGATAAGAATTTCTTCTGCTCCTGCGCCAATTCCGGCATTAAGAGCGATATGACCTGCGTCACGTCCCATAACCTCTACAAGAAATAAACGATTGTGTGAACTGGCAGTATCACGAATTTTATCAATACAATCAACAACGGTGTTTAATGCTGTGTCAAATCCTAATGTGTGACTAGTTCCAAAAATATCATTGTCAATCGTACCAGGAATTCCCATTACTGGATATCCAAATTCGTTATTAAAAATTTCAGCACCAGTAAAAGAACCATCTCCACCAATAACTACTAAAGCATCAATACCAGCAGCAACAAGGTTTTGGTGAGCTTTTTTACGACCTTCAACTGTCATAAACTCTTTAGAACGAGCTGATTTTAAAATTGTTCCACCTTTGTTTACAATATTGTTTACAGAACGTGGTCCCATTTCTTTAAAATCGCCTTCTATCATTCCTTGGTAACCTCTATAAATTCCAACACATTCAATGTTGTGGTAAGCACAAGTTCTAACAACAGATCGAATAGCTGCATTCATTCCTGGAGAGTCGCCTCCTGAAGTAAGTACACCTATTTTTTTTATCGTTTTTGACATATTTTTATGTTTTAAAATGTAAATTTAGCAAAGAATATGCATATAAGTGATGAGATTTTTACTGATTTGATAAAACCATCGAAATTCAATCGTTTTCGTTGATAAGTTTTAAGTTATTAAGAAACTAAATTGAGAAATGCATAAAAAAAACCTGAATCATTCATCTTCAGGTTTTGCATCAGTATTAGGTTTGTTTTCTAGTTCTGATTTTTTCTTATCTTCCTTTTTTTCTTTTTCCATTTCAATGAAACCAGGAAGCATATCAGAATCATCGTGAGTTTCAACAAGATTCTTTTTCTCTCTATCTATTTTAGATTTGAAAATTTTATTGATCAATTCTTTGAAAGTATCAAAGTCAACTTCATAGGAAATTCCGGCGCCTTGTGTATATCCTATACCTTGTCCGATATAATTGATATCGTTTTCACGATTAAATATTCTTAGGTTCAAAGTACCATCTTCGTTAACTCGGTATTGTGCTTCAAAATTTCCAACAATAGCTGTTTCAGAAACACCACCAGTTGGCACACCTACTTTTCCATTAATGGTAATTCGTTCGTTAATTTGTGTAGTAACAGAAGCTACTACTCTACCATCTGTTGGATTTAATGCGGTTCTATCACCAGCTGTATAGGAAACGTCAACTATCATTTTGCCATCTTTGTCATTAAATAAGTCTCCAAATAAGGCTCCAGCTTTTTCGTAAAAACTATTAGTTATTTGCGATTGACTTATTCCTTCTGGACTTAAGAATCCACCAGTTGAAAGTAAATATAAAGCTTGTTTTTGTCGCGTATCTTTATCACTAAGCTTGGTCTCAATTTCAGATCTTAAAACAGAACTTACGTTTGGAAAATTAATATTAAAATCGGGTTCAGGATTATTGATTGTTCCTTTTAGATCTATGATAACTTCAACTGGAATTTTTCTATTGAAAGAAGCGTTATCAATTAATACGGCCGGGTTTGCAGTAATATTTCTAGATACAGCTTCAAGGTTTAATGTTGCATTAAATGGATTTCCTGTCCAAACGATAGAACCAAATTTTTTGACATCAAATTTCTTATCGATTAAACCTCCATATTTAAAATTATAGGAACCTTCCCAAACTTGAAAGTCACCATTCATTTCAAACTTACCTAGAGTATTAATGTTCATATAAAGTGTTCCTACTCCTTTTCCTTTCATACCATGTTTAGAATCTCTGTCAAGAATAACTTCGATACTTGCATCTGTAGTGATATCAAACTCAAAATTCATTTGAAGTCCATTGTAGTTTCTAATAAATTCGGCTTGTTTGGTATTAAGACCTAATTTCTCGTTTTTGGTCAAGAATTGTATGTAGTTATTTTCACTAACTGCATCAGCATCATTAATAGGAATCTTAATATCGGTTCCTTTATTAGACTTAGCATTGACATTAATTTCTAATCCATTTGTTGGACCTTTAATCGTTGCATAACCATCTATGAATGCTCTACCAAAATAGGCCACATCTTCTTTATCTTGTGTATCTAAAGCAAGAATATTATTGGAATCAATTGTTAAATCTAATTCCCAATCGCCAAATTGTTTGTGTTTTATAAATCCTTGCAAATCACCTTCAGTATTGAATTTAGTATCATTTACTTTAGTTTTTTGGATAATGAATTTATTTTGAGTAACATCAATAATTGAATTATCTTTAAGAGCATAATCAACATTCAAATATGGAATAGTTACTCCAGCATCATTAACAAATAATCTTCCGTTGTAATCAATATTATTAACGTCACCACTCAAACTAGCTTTACCTGAAACAAAGCCTCTAATATTAGATAATACTTCGCCACCAAGATTACCCAATACACCTAAATTGAATTTTTGGAAATTTAAATCCAAATCAATTAATGTAGAATTATCTACAATTTGAAGATTTCCATCAGCAGTAAATGATTTGAAATTTTCATTTTCAATTTTTGATTCAATATCAAATCTGGTAAAATCATTATTTCCTGCAATATCTAGGTTTAAGTTTCCTAACTCGTTGTCGTTTATTATAAGATTACTTATTTCAACAGATGCAGTTGGTTGATAAATAGCATTTTTTTGTTTTAGAAACACTTCGCCATTTAGATTTCCATCAAACTTAAATTGTTTTACATCTGGTGTAACCTTGTTTAGGTTCACATCATGAAATGTTAGTTGAATGTCTTTCTCTGTTTTTCCACTCAATAATCCCTTTAATGCTATGGATTGATTTTCGTGAGAAACTACAATATCATCAAAAGTGAAACTACTTAACTTTTTATCAAAAACTATTTTGTTTTTATCGTTTTCCTCTTCATTTATATACCAAAGAAAGTCCTTAAACATCATTTCAGATTTGTTAAAACCGACAATGTTTTGGTTATTTTTATCAATGGTGTGATATAAATTTAAATTATAAAAGTCATTTCCTTTTTCGCCTCCTTTAAACTCTGTTCTAAACGATAAAGTATCTTTGGAAGTAGCATTAATAAGTGAAAAATCTCTTATTTTATAGTTTTTAACTTTGATACTGTCCATTTGAACATAAGTATTATACAATGGATTTTTATTATCTACTTCAAGTAACACTTTATCTAAATGTGTTCCAAAAGCATCAATAGTTTTGGAGGTGAAATTCAATTTAAAATCATTATCATCCGACTTAATAATTCCGTTAATAACAGCGTCATCACTGAACGATATATCAGGATTTATAATTTCTATAATTTTATTAAACTCTGTAAATTCAAATTTTAAAAATTGACCTTTTTTTAGATTATTTGGTTTATAATTGGTGTATAAACTTCCTAACGAATTTTCAATCATACCTGGTATTTGATTGATATCAAATTTACCTTCTACTTTTCCATTAACTTCATTTGGTGAATACAATGAAATTGTTCTAATATTTTCAGCATCAAAACTTGAGTTAACAGTTAAATTATCAAAGAAATAAATGTCTTTAGGATTTTGATAGGATGCATTTGTAATGACAACATCACCTCTCATATTATTGAGATTACTTCCAGTAACTTTCATGACAACATCACCTTTAAAAACGGATACTGCATCATTCATGAAGTTTAAATTTTTAAGATTTGCATAATCTACTTTAGCATGAAAATCATATATATTTTCTCTTTTACTTAAGTCAACTATTCCATTGAAATCAAAAAACAAATTAGGATCATTAACATTGATGTTTCCTTTAAAAATTGGTTTTTTAAAACTTCCATCGGCCAAAATATTTTTGTAAGTATAGCCATTATATCTAACGCTTTTAACTTCACCTGAAAACTTTGTGTCAAGGTATTTTTCAACAAATCCTTTTCCATCCACATCAACATCCATTGAAACTTTTCCAATATCCTTTCTGTTTAAAAAACTACCTACATCAAAGTTATCTAAAACTATATTACCAGAATAAGAAGCATTGTCAATGTTATCAATATCAGTCATTAAAAGTTTTGAAGAAACATTACCTAATCTTGTTTTTAAATCAAAATCGGCATCGATACTTTTCGTAGTAATCTCGGCATCTCCATTCAGATTAAATTGGCCTAACTTTTTCAAAGAAGAAGGTAATTTTTTACCTAAAACATTCGGTAGAATTGATACTAGATTTTCATAACTAGAAGTTACTTTGTCGAATGAACCATTCATGTAAAATTCTCCTTGTCCTTTTTTAGCAAAAAGATTTTTAAAGTTTACATCTCCAACAATCTCTGAATTTCTTGTATCTTTTAATTTTAGGTTTTTGATAGTAAAATCATTTAAAGTACCATCAACTTTACCTCTAAAATCGAAGAGTTGATTTTTACCCAATTCATCATAAAAATAACGAATATCATTAGAAGCGATGGTTGCTTTTTTAGAATTTACATCAAAAATTACTTTGTTATTAAAATCGGCAAAATCTTTTCTATCATATTTTAATATAACGTCTCCTTCAAAATCAGATTGAGCGGTTTTAATACTAGTTTCTTCTAATCTAATATTCTTCTTTGTATAGGTAAATTTAGATTTTAAATTCTCTACAAACAATCCTCGATGGTCTTTGAAAGACATTTCTTTTATATTTGTAGTTACATCTGGTCCTTGAATTTTAAAATCTGTAGCTGATACATTAAGCTGAGTAAAATCAACATCTTTAGGATTTTCTCTGTTGTAATCATGCAGAATAAAACGGCTATTTACTAAGGTAATTTTATCAGAAGTCATTAAAAACTTACCAGAAGAAGGTTTACCATCATCAAAAGCAGCTACAAATTTATCAAGATTGGTATCTTTATCACCTTTGTATGTTTTTACATTTAAAGTTAGTTCATCTGCTTTAATGTCTCCAAAAAGCAAATCACCATCCAACAATCTTTTAGAGTCTAAAATGTTTGTAATTATTCTTTTGGCAAAAATTAAGGTGTCTTTTTTCTCATCCTTAACCATAACACCTTTCATTTGAATACCTCCAAATATTGTGACTTCTACTTGGTCTACATAAATATTAGTTCCGTATTGTTTGTTAAGTTCTTCGGTGTAGTAATGGGCAATTCTTGTTTGAACTGACGGCAAAGAAAGAGCAATACCAGTCAATAATAACAGAAATAAAAGCGCAAGAAAAACGCGAAAAACAATTTTCCTGATTTTTTTAAAACGAGTATTTACTTTTTTTTCTTTCAAAATTTAATTTTGGCATTGAATAAGAAACCCCGAAAATAGTTACTTTTGTATTCGTTGTAAAAATAATCGTTTTATAATGGTTATTCAAATATAATTCAAAAATTGTGCCCAATGTTACATAATGATGTTTTTATTCTCGCAATTGAGAGTTCGTGTGATGATACTGCTGCTGCTGTTTTAAGAAATAATAAAGTTTTATCGAATGTTGTTGCTGGTCAAAAAATACATGAAGAATATGGTGGTGTTGTACCTGAATTGGCTTCAAGAGCGCACCAACAAAACATTGTTCCAGTTGTTGATATGGCTTTAAAGAGAG
>LNFM01000484.1_pt1 | contig 128045 bp, 114 predicted proteins | sample 596031 | NCBI WGS metagenome assembly LNFM01 (sample SAMN04254537, study PRJNA301005) | activated carbon metagenome | isolation source: dual media filters at the Ann Arbor, Michigan drinking water treatment plant | place: USA: Ann Arbor | reverse complement strand
GTCTGTTGCGCGTTCATCCATTCTGCCGCTGACAGTTCGAGGCGTTCGCTCCAAAGAAGCACGCCCGTGGCGGTTTCCTTGAGTGTCAGCACAAGGCGCAAGGCTTCGCCCGCCTGCACGGCGCTCGCCTCGATCGTATATTCCTCGGCGGATTGATCTAGCGGCGCGAGCGGCTGGCGGTTGACCGGGCCTAGATCTCGAACAAGCCACTCGCGGAAGCGCGTCAGGCAGGCGAGCAGCTCGCGTCGGAATCCGTGCACGAGATGAAGCTGTTCGGACCTCGCGCCAGCGATCTCGAATGGTGCAACCGACAACACGAAGCGTGAGGACCAGCGGTCGCCGGCGGTCATAGCATGGCTTGCAGTGGGTAATGCGGCGAGCGGCATCATCGCGCCGGTCGGAGGCACGGACGAAAACGAACTTGCAGCGGCGGCTTGCGGAGCACCTGTTCTGCTCGGCTGGACTCTCGGAGTCAGCGGCTGGCCGAGCTTTATCGTGGCGACGAGATCCTGCGTCTCTCTCGATGGTTCGGTGTCGTACTCTGTGTCTAGAAGGTCCCACAGCTTCTTGTAGATTGTGAGCGCGCCTGCAGTGTCGCCCGCTGTTTGGCGCGCGCCCATGAGTGCGCGTGCAGCTTCCTCATGCGTTGGATCGAGATTCAAGATAGCCCGCGCCAGATCCTCGATGTTTTGATCGCCCGGCGAAGTCGCCCTCAGGGCTGCTTCGAGATCGCGCTCAATGCGTTGTCGGATGGCCTCGCGCTTGGCTGTGAGCCAGACGTCGAAGGCAGGATCAATCGCATCGCAACCGTCGAGAAGTTGGTCAGTCAATCGCTCGCGGTCGAGCAGCAGACGATGTGTCTCGCCCGCCCTGGCTCGCTCAATCACGTTCGCGATGTCGGACTCGAAGGTTGCGATTTTTAGGCCCACGTCGAACTTGTCGGCTTCGAAACCGTTATAGCCCGTGGTGCTGAGCGCCGCTCTGGTCTCGTAGAGGGCCTGGCGGAGTGAGGCTCGGGCACGCGCGTCGTCCGTTTCGCTCCAAAGCATGCCTACGAGCCGCTCCCGCTTCTCGCGCCCCTTGTCGGTCAGAAAGAGGTAGGCGAGGAGCGCGCGGGACTTTCGGTTCGATAGTTGAACGGGAATGTCACCATAGCTGACGGCGGGGGTACCTATCAGCTGAGCCAGCAACAAGGTGCCTGAGGTCGGCGAGGTATTTGTTGCTCTTCTCGCCAAAACCATCACCCTCCACGTCGACTACTTTGATTGTAGCGCATTAGATTGCGTCTGGAGATTGTAGGCTAGATATGTTCACCGCTGCCGTCCAGCGATCCAACTGCGCATCCCGAATGCAGATTCGTATAGAAACTGACTGTCCATACTCGCCTCTGACAAGCGTCCGCCAGACGGCGGACATTCCGGCCATTACCTGACAGCCGGCACGGGAGCAGGACGCAGCACCATCGCCTTAACTATGTTGAGTGGGTGACAGCCTCGCGTCTCACCGGACGAGCGCGGCGGCGGCGAGGCGGATGCTCTCCTCGGGCGATGTCGCGAGGTGAAGGATCGCTTCGGCAAGCATGGCATTGTGGGCGCGGCCAAAGTTCTCGATCAGCAGCCCCGCCTCGTCGCGTACATGGCCGGTGGCGGCGCGGGCACCCGAAATGCGCTCGATGAGAGGCCGCGGATCGGTAGTGTAGGCCCAGACGGGCAGGCCGAGCGCGTGTGCAAAGCCAAGCTCGAAGGCCGTGCCGTCGTCCGCGTGTGGCCCGCGGAAGGGGCTGAGGTCCGCGACGACGCCGTCCGCCGTACGCAGCTCTCGCAGGCAGGCCGACTGGATGGTGCGCGACGACATCGGCCCGTCGAGATCGAAGTCGAGCGGATAGAGCCCGTCACAGCCATACTGGTCGCAGAGGGCGACGAGCCGGGCGCCGGCGTCGTCGGCGTCCGCCTGGAAGACCGTCGGGCCGGCAAGATAGATGCGGGGTCTCATGGATGTGGCTCCGGCGTAAGCGAATCATCGTACGAAAGGCGCATTCGCAGTTTAGGCACCCCACGGTGATCGACAAGCGTCGGGAGCGTAACCAGGCATTCCCCGTTGCGCCGATGCCAAGTCGGACTAACATCATGCTCGACGAACGTACTGGGAGAATGCGCGACGTGGCCGAGCTCGCACAATGTGCCGCTCTTCCTTATCTGCTGCTCGGCGACGAGATCCGCGTTTGCCTGATCACGAGTCGGGGCACGAAGCGCTGGATCATACCCAAAGGCTGGCCGAATCCCCCTTTTCAGCCATACGAGCAAGCCGCGCGCGAGGCCGAGGAGGAAGCCGGCCTTGTCGGCGAGATCGCGGCTGATCCCATCGGCAGCTACACCTATCGCAAGCGTCTCCATTTCTTTTCGTCGGCCGAATGCCGCGTCTCCGTCTATCCACTGCTCGTTACGATCCAGCGGGTGCGCTGGCCAGAGCAGGCCGAGCGCGAGCTGATCTGGGTGCCGGCGATCGAGGCCGCCGACATGGTGCACGAGGCGGAGCTTGGCCGGCTACTCGTGTCGCTGCCGCGCTGGGTTGATGCAAAGGAGCCGGCCTAGCTTAGTGGGGCCGCAGGGTTTGCGCCTTCTATCTCGACGAGCGCGCCTTCCGCGTTGAGCGCAAAGACCTCGCGTTCTGGCAGCTCTTGCTTGATGCGCCGTGCAAGCTCCAAGCCTTGCTCGATGTGCTGTTCGTAGCGCTCTTTCGACCACTTGCTGTTGGCCGGATCGTCGAGGTTGAGGGAGGCGTCGAACTCCCCCGCCCAGTTCCAAAGGTCGCTCTCCAGTTCCACTGATACGCCGAGGTGGTAGGGCGAGAAGCAGCCGATCTTCCCCTCATCCATGGCCCAAAGGGGATAGCACTGGTAGTCGGCCATCACCTTGATGCGACGAGAGCCGGATAGGTCCGCGCCGGTATGATCGGTCTCATCCGATGGGCTGCTCTCGTCATCGCCACCGCCGAACGTTGCGAAACCCGACTTGCGCTTCACCGGGAAAAGCGTGTGGCGCAGGATGTAGCCGATATGGAGGGCGATCGCGGCGAGGGCGGAGCCCCACAGCAGTGGCGGCGTTTCGGAGAGCTTGGTCAGCCGGCCCGTGTAGGCGGCCCACAGAATGAAAAGCGTGCAGGCGCCATAGACGACCGATGCATTGATGCTGCGCTGGCGCTCGGCCGCGGGCGGTGGATCCGCCACATCGAAGTAATAGGGGCCGAGGAAGAGATAGAAGGCGAGCTGAACCACCGCACAGATCGCGAAGAGCCACGCCGCCGGCTCGAGCAGCAGCATGAGGAAGGCGCCACCGGCGAAGAAGAGGATCGCGAGACTGAGCAGCCAGATGGTGCGATGGGTCTCGACCGGGTCGGTCTTTTTCATCGATATGGCGGCGATGGCCTGATCTATGAGGTTCGAGGTGAGCGCTGCGCGGGCGGCAAAAAAGCCGGCAAGGACGTAGAACGCGCCGATGGCGCGCAAAGCGATGTCGATACCGTCCATTCCGTTCCGCCGATCCCCGTCCGATGCCCGATCAGGGCATAGCGTAGGCAGGATCGGGACGGAACCTCGGAATGCGGTATTTCCCGGGCGCAGCAGGGCCCTCCCGGCGGGTTGCGGGCGCCCCCCGATCGTGTGATAAGCGGCGCGGGAGGCTGGCGGCGGACGGATCCCTCGCCAACCGGGTCAGGTCCGGAAGGAAGCAGCCCTAACGATTCGGATTCGGGTCGTCTGCCGGTCTCCTTTAGCGCCCCTCGTTGAGCCCAGGGGCGCACTTTCCACGAGGATGTCGGGCGGCATGGCGCGCAGGAAAGGTTCCGGCAGCGACGACGAGGAGCCGCACGGCTCCGAGGCTGCCGACGTGCCCAACCCCGCCGGTGCCGACGACGGGCCATCCTTCTTCTCCGATGCCGAGATGGCGCCGGCAGGCAAGCCTGCCGAGGGCGGCTATGTCGTGCTCGCCCGCAAGTATCGGCCCGAGACGTTCAATGACCTGATCGGCCAAGAGGCCATGGTCACGACGCTGCGCAATGCCTTCGCGGCGGATCGCATTGCCCAGGGCTATATGCTCACCGGCGTTCGCGGCGTCGGCAAGACGACGACGGCGCGCATTCTCGCGCGTGCGCTCAACTACGTGAAGCCGGGCCTGCCCGATCGCCCGACCGTCGAGATGGACGGCTATGGCGCGCATTGCGAAGCCATCGTCCAGAGCCGTCACCCGGACGTGATCGAGATTGACGCGGCGTCCAATACCGGCGTCGACAACGTCCGCGAGATCATCGAGAGCGCACGCTACAAGCCCATGGCGGCGCGCTACAAGGTCTTCATCATCGACGAGGTTCACATGCTGTCGAAGGGCGCGTTCAACGCGCTCCTGAAGACGCTCGAGGAGCCGCCGCCGCATGTGAAGTTCATCTTTGCGACGACGGAAGTGCGCAAGGTGCCGGTGACGGTGCTCTCGCGCTGCCAACGCTTCGATCTGCGCCGCGTTGAGGTGCCGGTGCTGGCTGAGCACTTCCGGCGAATCGCGGCGAAAGAGGGCGCAACTGTCGAGGACGAGGCGCTGCTGCTCATCGCGCGCGCGGCCGAGGGCTCGGTGCGCGACGGCCTCTCGATCCTCGATCAGGCCATCGCCATGGGCGAGGGCGCGGTCACAGGGCCGACAGTCCGCGCCATGCTCGGTCTCGCCGATCGCGGTCGCATCTACGATCTCGTCGAGCACACGCTTTCGGGCCGCACGGCCGAGGCGCTTGCCGCGCTCGATGGTCTCTACAAGGACGGCGCCGATCCCCTCGAGGTCCTCGGCGATCTCGCGGAAGCCGTGCACGCCGCGACGCGCATCAAGGTCGCAGGAGCGGCTACTGAGCGCGAGGTGCTCTCCGTGGAGGAGCTGCGGCGCGCGTCGGGGCTGGCCGAAAAGCTCTCCATTCCGCTGCTCGCGCGCGTTTGGCAGATGCTTCTCAAGGGTCTCGACGAGGCCGGACGTGCGCCGGACGTGCGGGCGGCGGCAGAGATGGTGGTCATCCGTATTGCGCACACGGCCGACCTGCCGTCGCCGGACGACATCATCCGCACGCTCGGTGGTGTGCCAACCCCGCGGCGGAGCGAGGCAAGACCGGCACCAGAAAGCAGGGCCGCCGGCAAGGTCGAAGCCCGGGTCGCGACCCTACCCCTCACCGCGCAGGCGGCCGAGCTGCAAGATGAAGACGTAGACGAGGGCCGCTTCGCCCCACCACTCGACGAGGTGCCGGAGCCCGCCATGGCGCCGGACATCTACGACGAGAGCGAGGGAGAGGACGACGATCTCGGACCCTCCGCAGTGGAGCGTCCCGAGGACATCGTGCTCAATACCTTCGAGGATGCGGTCAATCTGGTTGGTCGCAAGCGCGATGCGCGTCTCAAAGTGCATCTCGAGGAGCACGTGAGCCTCGTGAAGTTCGACGCGGCCGGCGCAATCGAGCTGCATCTGCTCGACGGTGCGCCACCCGAGATCGCCAACGAGCTGCGCGAGAAGCTCAACAAGTGGACCGCGCGCCGCTGGACCATTGCGCTCAGCCGACGGCCGGGCGCCCCGCCACTCGGCGAGCAGAAGCGTGCTGAGGAAGCCGCTGAGATCGAGGCGCTGAAGCAGCATCCCTCGGTGCGCGCTGTGCTCAAGCAATTTCCGGATGCCGAGATCGCGAGTGTCAAGCCGATTGCGGCTCCGGCTGCGGATGAAACCAATGATGAGCCCGGCGAGGACAGCGCGGTAGGCTGAAGAGGGTTTCGTACCCATATAAGTAGATTGCTCGCGGTCGCGCACAGAGGACACGGTGATGAAAGATCTCATGGGGATGATGAAGAAGGCCCAGGAACTCCAGGGCCAGATGCAACGCATGCAGGAGGAGCTGGCGGCGCTCGAAGTCTCCGGTCAGTCCGGCGCCGGCCTCGTGCAGATCTCGCTCAACGGTAAGGGCGAGATGCGGTCGGTGAAGATCGATCCGAGCCTCCTGAAGCCCGATGATGCAGAGATCGTCGAGGATCTCGTGCTGGCCGCCTTCCAGGATGCCAAGAGCAAGGTCGAAGGCGAGATGCAGAAGCGCATGCAGGAGGTGGCAGGTGGGTTGCCGCTGCCGCCGGGCCTCAAGCTGTTCTGATAAGCGCTCTAGTCGCGGCAAACGTGGTCTCAGACATGCGCATTCGAGACTACGTGGAAACGGACCGAGCGCGGGTCAATGAGGTGGCGCTCGCCGCCTTCGCGCCATTCTGCTCGCACTACGATGACTGGACGGCCATGGCGGCTGGTATCGGCAATATGGCGGCCCTCGCCGAGAGCGGCGAGATCATCATTGCTGAGCATGATGACGCGATCATCGGAGCCGTTGCTTACATTCCGCCGCATGTGCCGAAGGCCGACTACTTCGATCCGGCGTGGCCGATCATCAGAATGCTCGTCGTGGATCCGCGAGCGCGGGGCCTCGGTGCCGGACGCGCGCTGACTGATGCGTGTCTCGACCGCGCGCGTCGCGACGGCAGTACTGTCATTGCCCTGCATACGAGCGCGATCATGAGCGTCGCACTGCCCATGTACCTACGCATGGGATTCACGAAGCTCAAAGACGCACCGCCCATCCGCGGCGTCGCGTACGCCGTCTACCTCAAGCAGCTCTAGCTCTCACGATGGCGTGAGAGCGCGGCTGCCTTCAGCGCTGATCGTTGAAGGGCGACCACTTTGGCGTCGGCGCGGGAGTGGGCAGCGGCACGGGTGGCAGCACGGTCGAGACCCAGGCGGATGCCGCGGCCGGCGGGCGCTCCGACTGATTGGAGGGCTGCTTGGCCTCCTGCGCGACTTGCTGCGTGACCGGCGGCTTCGGTGGGCCATCAGGGCGCTTCGTGCGCTGAACCTTCACTGCCTGGCGTGAAATTGGAAGCGGCGGTTCGATCGACGGGCCATTGGCCGTCTCGGCAGCGGCCGGCTCGAAGATGGCCGCAGGCGCCACCGTCGCGGACGCAGCCGAGGTCCGGACGACGTGGATCTGAAGCGCGCTCGACGCCAGCTCGTGGCTGTTCGGAGCGAGCACGCGAACTGCCAGCTCCAGGCGGTCAGGAGTCGTCGGCGGCAGAGACAGGACGGCGTGGTTGACGTCGTCGATGCCGACCGTCCAGGTATCGGGCGCGATCTTCATGCCATGCGATACGCGGGCTTCCGAGGGCAGGCCGTCGATGATCACGGCGCTGCCGGCCCACGAGGGGCCGCCGCCTGAAACGAGCATCGGCAGGCTGACGCGCTGGAGGTCGCTCTCGGCCACCGTCAGCCTCGTCGGCGGCGGGCTCGTGCCCGCGGGTGCACGGCTTTCCTGGATAGTGGGTTCGGATGGCGCGGGTACCGGTAAGACGACGGGAGATGCTGGCGCAGGCAGCGAGCTTTCGGGCGCTGCCGGAGGGAGCAAGCTCATCTGCGCGAGATCCCGCGCGGCGTGTGAAAATTGGTCGGTCCTGAGCGCCACCTGGATTGATGGCTGTGTCAGAGACGTTGCCTGAGGCACGGTGCCGGGCGCCGCGAAATGCCAAACCGAGGGCACGATCGCTGTCGCGGAGAGCAGCAGCAGACTGGTTCCACCAATGACGGCCCGCCGGCGGAAGGTGCTACGCGCTGGGGCTGGCGTGTCGTCCTCATCGTCGGGATAGGGATCGGGAACCCCGAGTGTCGGCGCGACGCCGAGCGGGCGTCCGAGGCTCATCGGCTGGCCGAAGGGCTCGAGCATCGTTTGGGCAGGTCGCGCGGACGCGGCGTTCATCCGGTTGAGCTGCTGCTCTAAAAGCCGAAGCTGCTCGCTCAGCGAGCGCGGCAGATCGCTGCCGAGGGGCTGCAGGTCATGGGATGCCAAATTCGTACTCCACAGACAGGCAAGGGCGGCGCTTAGGACTGAATCGGCGCCTCGTGCCCTTACAAGCGCAATGAGCACAACATGCCTAGACAATAGAGGACTCGGGGAGGCGAATCGATGCGGGCTGCGGAGTGAACATCAGGAATCTGTGGATAAAATCCGCGCGACACACTGTGTCTTGCGCGTGCCATATTCGAGGTGGCGGCAGCGGCTCGTGGCTACTTCTCGGGAATGCTGATCGGCACGCCGGGATCGTACTTCGCGCGCCGCAGTACGAGCGTAGTCTTGACGCTCGCAACGTTCGGGAGTGCCGTGAGCTGTCCGAGCACGAACTCCTGGAAAGCCGGCAGATCAGGCGCCACACAGCGCAGCATGTAGTCCATGTCGCCGGAGATCATGTAGGCCTCGCGTACGAGCGGCCACATCAGGATGCGCTTTTCGAACTCGCGCAGGTCGGGCTCGCCCTGGGCGTGCAGGCGCACTGAAGCGAAAGCCGTGACCTCGAAGCCCAGATGCGGCTCGTCAAGCTCGGCGTGATAGCCGCGGATGAGGCCAGCCTCCTCGAGCGCCCGCACGCGGCGGAGACACGGCGGCGGCGACAGACCAACGCGCGCGGCGAGCGCCACATTTGTGATGCGGCCATCCGCCTGCAATTCTTTGAGAATGCGCCAGTCCGTGGCGTCGAGTTCGGCGCGCATGCTATGAGGGCTGCCATCGGCTTGAGGACGAGGAACCGGGCGGAAATTCTAGTCCGCGAGAGCGTTCTGAAGCAAGAATATTGCGCCGCGGCTCGAATATGCGACGCATCATGGCTCGAAATGGAGCGGACCCGCGTTGCCGTCTCAGGAAATGCCACTGTCGGCCGTGCGCTGCCGGACAGGCTGGATCATCAGCGACGGCAAGGCCGGCCATGAGGGTCAGTGCCGCGGCGTGTTCGAAGCCATGGGGCTCGCCTATGAGGTGAAGCGCATCGCGCCCGGCCGTCTTCAGCAGGCGCTTGCGCCTTACGTACCCGTGGCGCGGTCCGAGCGCTTAGGACAGCCGGGATCGACCTTTGCGCCACCTTGGCCCGACTTCGCCATCGCGGCCGGCCGCCTCACCGCACCCTACATCCGGGCGCTGAAGCCGCTCGCAGGGCGCGCGACCTATACGATTATCCTACAGGATCCGAAGGTGCCGCTCACGACGGCCGATCTCTTCTGGATGCCGGATCATGATCCGAAGCGTGCGGCAAACATCATCACGACGCTCGTCGCGCCGCACGGCTTCTCGCCGGCGCGCCTGGCGGCGTTGCGCGACGCGGCGCCACCTGCCGCCTTCCAGTCGTTGCCGCGTCCCTGGATTGGCGTGCTGGTCGGCGGCGACGGGAGCAGCTATCGCTTCACGGAAGCCGACCAGAAGCGGCTCGCGACCGCCTTGCGATCGATCGCGCAGCTTGGTGCCGGCCTGCTCATCACGCCATCGCGGCGCACGCCGCCTTCGCTCGTCGCCGCCATTGCCGAGGCAACGGCTGAGTTCCCTCGCTTTCTCTGGGACGGCTCAGGAGAGAACCCCTATCCGGCGATGCTCGCGCAGGCCGACCGCTTTGTCGTGACAGCCGACAGCATCAACATGAGCGGCGAGCCCGCTGCAACTGGCAAGCCCATCCACCTGTTTACGCCCTCAGGTGGCAGTGCCAAATTCCAGCGCTTTCACGGGGCGCTCGCCCGGCATGGCGTGACGAGGCCTCTTCCAGATGAGGTCACGGTGCTCGACGACTGGAACTATGTTCCACTGTATGCGGCCGCAGACATAGCGTCCGCAATTGCCGAACGCTGGCAGCGCCGCCGCGCGATGCTGTCCGGGAAAGCCCAGTGCTGATCCATGCGGAGTTTGCCTGTGCGCCTCAAGTCCGAGATCTGGGTGAAGGCCTACATCAGGCGGTGCGCGGTCGAGGGCGCACCGGCCGTCGTCGTCAACCGGGGTGACGAGGATGCCGGCGTCATCTTCATCAAGATCGCGCGCCTCGATGGAACCGCGGATCTCTACGGTCCGGCGCCGGCCGGTCTCGTGGACAGGCTCGATCGCGAGTGGGTGCCCGTGCGCACGGCGGTGGCCGAGAGCGACATCGATGCGATGCTCGCACGCGAGCGCGACATGGACCGCGACATCTGGGTCATAGAGGTCGAGGATCGTGCCGGTCGTCACTTCCTCGAGGACTGGCTTTCGCCTGAATAATCAGGAGAGCGTTGCCGGCCGCTTGGCCTCCGGTGGCTTGGCAACGATCGCGCGCAACTCCTCGTCGAGACGTCCGGTGAGCGAAGCGAACTCCGGCGGCAGGGTCACTGCTGTCGAGCGCAATCGCGCGAGCCGCATCTCGATCTTGGGATGAATATCCGAGATCTCCTCAGGGTGCTCCCTGAGGCGTGCGATCAGCTTGCGGATATCGGCGAGAACAGCACGCGCTGCCGTAAGGCTGCGGACCTCCTCGATCTGGGCGTCGATCTCGGGTTCGTCTGCGCCCGACTTGGCAGCCGGCGGCGAGGTGGGCTCGGGCCGCGACACTTGCGTAGGCGCCGATACACCCTCGATGCGCGTCTGGCCGTTCTCGCGCAGCACCTTCATCGGACGGATGTCGGCGGCCTTGGCGATCTCGCGGGCAAGCGCACCTGACTGCGTGACGATGCAGATCTGGCTGCCGCCCTCGGTGCTCTGTCCGGCCCGCGCGATCAGACGGGCGAGCGGCGCAAGAAAGCTCTCATGCAGGCTCGCCTCGGGCTCGTTGATGGCGATGAGCGCCGGCTTGCGATAGGCCATGAGCACGGCGAGCAGGCAGATGTATTGCAGCGTGCCGTCGGACATCTCGCGTGCCAGGAGAGACCGGTCCATGTCCGAAAGGCGAAGCTGGAAACTGGCCCTGCCATCGGCGACGGCGGCTTCGAGCGTTGCGCCCGGAAAAGCATCGCGCAGCGGCGTGATCAGCGCATCCGGCACTTGGCGCGCGGCCGTTATCGTCGCGAGCGCGGCCGCGAGATCGCGCCCGTCAGGTGCTAGGGCCGGCGTCGTGGCGGCGAGCGCCGGCGCGCGCGAGGGCGCATCAGCCGCCAGATTGAAACGGTGATAGATCCGCCAGCCTTCGAGCAACTCGCGAATGTAGGCGAGCTCGGGATAGCTTGCCGCATCGCGAATGGCGTGGAGCGCGGTCTCGTTGGGCAGCAGGTGCTGCTTGAGATGCTGGCGCTCACCCTTGGCATTGCGCAGCTTGATGCCCGCACCCTCGCGCTGCATGACGACGCGCTCGCCGCTGCCTCCGGCGCCGACGCCGGTGTGGGTGAGTGTTTCCTCCCGCACGGTAGGCTCGCCGGCCAGCGCCGCATCGCCTTTGCCGGCGGGGCCGACCTCGATCGTATAACGCAGATTGGTGAAGTGCGCGGTGAGGCGCACGCTTGTCGGCGCGGGTCCTTCGCCCGGAGGCGACCGGCCGGCCCAGAGCACGCGGCCCAGTCCACCCTCATCGACGAGCTTCCTGCAGATCGAGCCGGTTGCCGCGGCCTGCAGCATCTCCAGTGCGTTGAGAATGTTCGTTTTGCCGGCGCCGTTCTCTCCAAGGAGAACACTGACCGGACCGAGCGGCAGCCTCACGGCGCGCAGGGAACGGTATCCGGCAATCTCGCACGCAGTCAGTTGCATTGCTTCCTCTCAGAGATCCTCTCTTGGGAAATTCGTGGCTGATCAAAATCAAGTTTGATTATCATGCTCTTGCTGCTGCCTGACATAAAATTACGCCGCTCGCAGCCCTGGCGCGACGTGCCCCGTTGGATCGTAAAGGCGTCCGGAACAATGGCGCAGGTATGGCGCAATGCCTACGGAAATAGGATGAAGGCTGAACGTGCGGAAACCGCGTGGCTGAAGCCGAAGGTGAGAGCGTACTTAAGCCGCTGAAAAGATAACGTTGAAGCAAAAGAGCAATGGGAGGATTTCGGCATGGAACGTGTTCTGATCACGGGTGCGGCGGGTGACATCGGGTCGCGGCTGCGCGTGCTGCTCAAGCCGGTCTACCGCCAGCTCGTGCTGAGTGATCGCGTCAGGCCGGCAGATCTCAAGCCCGACGAGAATTTCATCGCTACGGATTTGGCCGATGCCGATGCCGTCGAAGGGCTTTGCCGTGGCATCGACGGCATCGTGCACCTCGGTGGCAAGTCGATCGAAGGCACGTGGGAGGAAATCCTGCAGTCGAATCTCATTGGCGCCTACAACCTCTTCGAGGGCGCGCGCAAGGCGGGCGTGAAGCGCATCATCTTCGCCTCGTCCAATCATGCTGTCGGCTTCTATCCGCGTACGACGACCATCCCCACGGACGTTATTCCGCGCCCCGACAGCCGCTATGGCCTGTCGAAGGTCTTCGGCGAAGGTCTCGGTGCGCTCTATGCCTACAAGCACGGGATCGGCGTCACCTCGCTCCGGATCGGCAATGTCGCGGATGCGCCGATCGATGCGCGCCGCCTCGCGATCTGGCTCGCGCCGGAAGACCTCGTGCGCCTCATCCGTATTGGTCTCGAGCGTCCCGACATCGTGTACGAGGTCATGTACGGCGTCTCGGACAACGCGCGTTCCTGGTACGATAACAGCCACGCCTTCGCGCTTGGCTATGCGCCCGAGAGCCGCGGCGAGGACTATGCGGAGGAAGTCCTCGCGGCCGAGCCCAAGACCGGCAAGCACCCCGTCGCCGAGCACTATCAGGGCGGCACCTTCTGCGCGGCCGAGTACTCGGCCGAGTTCGAGACCATCAAGAAGAACAACTGAGGAGTTCCATCCGAGATGCCCGAGATCAATGGCGAGCGCGTACTGGCTGACCTACGCGCGCTCAAAGCGCTCGCACCTTATGAGGGCGGCGTGCATCGCCCGACGCTCTCACCCGAGCACGTCGCTTCGCTAAAGTGGCTCGCTGCCGAGCTTGGCGCCATCGGCCACGAGACCAAGCTCGATGGCATCGCCAATGTGTTCGGCATCTCCAAGGCCAAGGGACCGAAGCTGCTCGGTGGCTCGCATCTCGAGAGCCAGAACCATGCCGGCTGGTTGGATGGTCCGCTCGGCGTCGTCTATGCGCTCGAAGCCGCGCGCGCGATCGCTGCCGATCCAGCCTTCGCGGATTGCGGTGTCGACGTGATCTCCTGCTGCGACGAGGAAGGTCACTTCGGCAATTTCCTCGGCAGCCGTTCATCTATCGGCGATGTTGATGAAGCAGCTATCGATTCAGCCGCCGATCGCACGACCGGCACCCCACTCCGCCGGGCACTGGCTGCCGCTGGGCTCGCCGGCGTGCCGCGCCATGTTCTCGACCCTAAGCGCTATGTCGGCTTTCTCGAAGCGCACATCGAGCAGGGCGATTGGCTCGAGGCGAACGATCTCAAGATCGGCGTTGTCACGAAGATAGTCGGCATCCGCCAGTATCTGATCACGACCGAGGGCATGCAGAACCATGCCGGCACGACGCGCATGGCCATCCGTAGGGATGCCGGCGTTGCCGCGGCGCGCATCGCCGTTGCGATCTCCGACCACTTCCCTGGCATAGCCGGCGAGCGCACGGTCTGGACCATGGGGCGCATGGCCTACGATCCCGGCGCGCCGAGCGTCATTCCTGGCGGCGCCGAGCTGGTGCTGCAGATGCGCGATCCCGAGAACGCCGTGCTCGATCGTCTCGAAGTTGCGGCGAAGGAGATCGTTGCGGATGCCGATAAGAGCGGCCCATGCCGCGCCAGCATTCGGCAGACGCGCCGCACGGAGCCTGCCGCGATGGCGCAGAACTTCATGGATGCCGTGCGTGATGCAGCGGAGGCCCTTGTGCCGGGCAAGCACGTGGACATGCCGAGTGGTGCCGGCCACGACGCGATGGTCTTCTCGGCTCATATGCCGGCGGGAATGCTGTTCGTCCCTTCGATCGGCGGCATCTCGCATCACTGGACCGAGAACACATCCGATGCCGATATCGTGCTGGGTGCGCGCGTGTATCTGGACGCGGTGGCGCGGTTGCTGAAGGCGGCGCGGTGATCTTTCGCGCTTGCGCGCGAACGGGGACGCATGCCTCTGGCATGCCTTCGGCATGACCCCCGCACCCCACGCGGCAGGGACACCCTCCCGCACCCACCCGCCTTTATGACGGTATCGATTGCTGCGAGCGCAACAGGTCCCTTCTCCCCGTCCTTTACGGGGAGAAGGTTAGGATGAGGGTCGGCAGCTTGTTTGGACTTCGGCGTATGCCGCCGCCCCTCACCCTAACCCTCTCCCCGCGTGCGGGGAGAGGGGATGTCGCTCACGCCGAAGGCGTGACGTGCAACCGTCTCTGCGCCATCAGCGTTGCGACCAGCCCAAGCGCGCCGAGCACGGCCATCGCGAGATACGACTTTGCACCGAATGGGCCATAGAGCTGGCCTGCGAGCAGCGTTGCGCCGCCCATGGCGATGCCGGCGGTGACGCTGGCCTGGAGCGCCTGGGCCGTGCCGGCGCGTTCGGCGGGAATGTTCTGAGCAATGAAGTGGACGGTCCCGATGTGCGTCGCGCCGAAGGTCAGTGCGTGCAGGATCTGCAACACGACGAGTGCGGCGAGCGGCGGATCGAAGGCCATGGCGATCCAGCGCAGAACAGCGGCACACGCACCGAGCGCGATCAGGCCGAGCGGGCTCAGCATTTTCAGCACCGCGCCCGAGCGGGCGAAGAGCAGGATCTCCGCGATGACGGCGATGGCCCAGAGTATACCTGTCCACGTTGCGGAAAGGCCGAGGCCGCGCCAGTGCAGCACGCCATAGACGTAGAAGACCGCGTGCGCGGCCTGCACGAGACCGGCCGCTGTGAGAAACAATAGGAAGAGCGGCGACGTGATCAACTCCGCCACATCGGCGCGCGAGATGCGCGGTCGCGACGACCCCATGGCAGCAATCCCGACCGGCCGCGGCAGCGCGTGCGCGGCAAACGCGGTCATCGCGACGGCGCCGACGATGAGCCAGATGACGGCGCTGCCGGTCCACCGTTCGATGGCCGCGCCACCGATGAGCGTTGCGACGATGAAGCTGATTGAGCCCCAGAGGCGCATGCGGCCGTAGTCGAGGCCGTGTGCCCTGACGGCGCGCATGGCGAGCGTCTCGGTGAGCGGCATCATGCTCGATGTCGTGAGCATCATGAGCATCGTGAGCAGAATGATCGGCCAGAGGTGCGTGCTCTGCGAGAGCAGCACCGTGCAGGCGAGGCCACTCCACGCGAGAATGATGACCATGCGGCGATGATCGCCTGAGCGGTCGGCGAGATAGGCGACCATCGGCGTCGCGACGATGCGCACGAAGAGGGGCAGTGCACCGGCGATACTGATCTCGGCGACGCTGAGACCGCGCGAGTCGAGCCAGAGCGGCAGGAAGGGCGTCTGCAACCCGACGATCAGGAAGATCGCCCAATAGAAGGTCGAGAGCCGGGCAGCGAGCATTGGCGCGTTTCTTCGCTCTCGGCGGCTGCCCGGTGAGGCGCGGTCTCAGACCGCGCGGGTGATGATCTTGGCGAACTGGGCAGGGTCCGCGTTACCGCCGGAGATGAGCGCGGCGACGGCCCGGCCTTCGACGGGGATCTTGCCCGTGAGGATGGCGGCGAGGCTCGCGGCGCCACCCGGCTCGGCGACGAGCTTCAATTCCTCGAAGGCAAAGCGCATGGCGTCGCGCACTTCGTCGTCCGTCACGGAGACGCCGCCCTTCATGAGCGCACTGCCGATGGCGAAGGTGTGCTTGCCGGGGCTCTCGGCCATGAGCGCATCACAGATCGAGCCGGAGAGGCGGTCATTGCGCTCGGGCTTGCCGCTGGCGAGCGAGCGGGCGAAGTCGTCGAAGCCCGCGGGCTCGACAGTCCAGACATCCGTAGCAGGGCTTGCATCCTTGACGGCGACGGCAATGCCGCTCGCGAGGCCGCCGCCCGAGACGTTGATGAGCACCGCGTCGAGCTTGACGCCGCGGTGTGCGATCTCGGCCATCATCTCGAGGCCGGCGGTACCCTGCCCCGCGATGACGTCCGGGTCGTCGAAGGGCGGCACGAAGATGGCCTTGCGCTCCTCGCACAGTTTGCGGGCAATGGCGTCGCGGTCCTCGCGCTCGCGGTCGTAGGGGATGACTTCGCCGCCGAAGGCCTTGGTCCGGGCAACCTTGATCGGGGGTGCGTCCTTCGGCATGACGATCGCGGACTTGAGCCTGCAGAGCGTGGCGGCTGCCGCGACACCCTGGGCGTGATTGCCCGAGGACGAAGCGACGACGCCCCCTGGATAGGCCTTCGGATCGACCTGCGAGATCTTGTTATAGGCGCCGCGGAACTTGAAGGCGCCGACCCGCTGGAGGTTCTCGCATTTGAGGAACACGCGGCCGCGAACCTGCTTGTTGAGGGCCGGATGCTCGAGAACGGGTGTCGTGACGAGGTGCGGCGCGAGCCGTTCGGCGGCGGCGCGGATCATCTCGATCGTCACGGGAAGCTTGGACATGGCGGGATCTCGTGGATTCGGTTCGAAAGGCCCGGGCGGGCGCGTCTGCTGCATACACCAGGCCTGCGCATTAGGCCATGCACGTCGTACTCGGCGGAGGAGCTGAACGGGCAGCCTCGTCGCGGCCGGCGTAAGGAAAGCTGTTGAGTTTTCACAATGTATTTCAGCTTTGCCGATCTGGATTGACGTATAGAAGTCCTGCGATGGAGAGTTCTCGCTTGCGACCGGAGCGCGGCGCGACTACCGGTGCGGAATGATCCCGACGCGGTCAGCAGGCCCTGGGCCTCGTGGCGCCGCGTCCGGAACGGAGGGACTAGAGATGGTGCGCCAATATTTCGGCACCGACGGCATCCGAGGGCTCGCCAACACGGCGCCTATGACGGCCGAAATTGCGCTGAAGGTCGGCATGGCGGCCGGCAAGGTGCTCGCCCAGGCCGGCGGCCACCGGCTTCGGGCGGTGATCGGCAAGGACACGCGGCTTTCCGGCTACATGATCGAGAATGCGCTGATGTCGGGCTTTACGGCCGTGGGCGTCGACGTCTTCCAGCTCGGGCCCATGCCGACGCCGGCCGTGGCGATGCTCACGCGATCACTCCGGGCCGATATCGGCGTCATGATCTCGGCTTCGCACAACCAGTTTGCGGACAACGGCATCAAGCTCTTCGATGCCAACGGCTTCAAGCTCTCCGACGAGGCCGAGATCGCGATCGAGGCGTTGATCGATACGCCAGGGGCCGAGCTGCTGGTGCCGTCCGAGAAGATCGGCCGTGCGACGCGCATCGAAAGCGCCCAGGAGCGCTATATCGAGTTCGCCAAGCGCACGCTGCCGAAGAATCTGCGCCTCGACGGGCTCAGGATCGTGATCGATTGCGCGAATGGCGCCGGCTACAAGGTGGCGCCGCAGGCCTTGTGGGAGCTTGGCGCCGAGGTCATCCGCATTGGCGTCGATCCGAACGGATTCAACATCAACGAGAAGTGCGGCTCGACGGCGCCGGAGTCCTTGCAGGCGAAGGTGCGCGAGCTCCGGGCCGACATCGGCATTGCGCTCGATGGCGATGCCGACCGTGTCGTGGTCATCGACGAGAAGGGCGCGCTCGTCGATGGCGATCAGTTGCTGGCGGTCATCGCGGAGAGCTGGCGGCGGCGCGGGCGCCTGCTGGGCGGCGGCGTAGTAGCGACCGTCATGTCGAACCTCGGGCTCGAGCGCTATCTCGGCTCGCTCGGGCTCACCATGATCCGGACGCCCGTCGGCGACCGTCATGTGGTCGAGCACATGCGGCGCAATGGCTACAATGTCGGCGGCGAGCAGTCGGGCCATATCGTCCTGTCCGACTTTGGCACGACCGGCGATGGTCTCGTGTCGGCGCTCCAGATCCTCGCCACGGTTGTGGCGACGGGGCGCCCGGTGAGCGAGGTCTGCAACCGTTTCGAGAAGATTCCGCAGCTCCTGCGCAACGTGCGCTATTCCAACGGTTCGCCGCTGGAGGACGGGCGCGTGATCGCCGCGATCGATGCCGCCAAAGCGAGGCTCGGCGACAAAGGGCGCCTGCTGATCCGCCCATCGGGCACGGAACCGCTGATCCGCGTCATGGCCGAAGGCGAGGACGAGCGGCTCGTCGCCGCGATCGTTGGTGATATCGTCGCTGCCGTGCAGAATGTGGCGCAGGTCGCCTGACCGTAGATAGAATGAACGTAAGGAGCGTCGGCGTGTCTCAGGAAATCTTGAAGGATCTCGATAGCGGCGTGCTCACGATCACGCTGAATCGGCCAGAGAAGTACAACGCTCTGACGTTTGGCATGTACGACGAGATCGCGGCGACATGCTCGAACATCCCTACTGACGGCTCCATTAAGGCCATCGTTTTCCGCGGTGCTGGTGGCAAGGCGTTCGCGGCGGGCACGGATATCTCGCTGTTCCGCAGTTTCGAGACGCCCGAGCAGGGCATTGCCTACGAGAAGAACGCCGACAAAGTGTTCACCGCACTCGAGCGCTGCCCCGTGCCGACGATCGCCGCGATCACCGGGGCCTGCACCGGCGGTGGGGCCGGCATCGCGGCCTGCTGCGATATGCGCATTGCGACGCGCTCACTGAAGTTCGGTTTCCCGATCGCGCGCACGCTCGGCAACTGCCTTTCGGCGGCGACGCTTGCGCGGCTTGTCGGGGTCATGGGCGAGTCGACGGTCATCGATATTATCTATACGTCGCGGCTTATCGAGGCCGATGAGGCCTTCAGGATCGGTCTCGTCAACGAGATCGTCGAGGACCATGATGCCGTCGTCGCGCGCGCTGCTGCGCTCGCCCGACAGATCGCCGGCCACGCACCGCTGACCATGCGGGTGACCAAGGAGCTGCTCCGCCGCCTCCGCCATCGCCAGCCGGCTGTCGATGACGACGATTTGATCGGCATGGTCTACACGAGCGCCGATTTCAAAGAGGGCATGTCCGCATTCCTCGAGAAGCGGAAGCCCAACTTCCAGGGACGTTGAGTTCGCTCTCTCGTAATTTGCTGCACTGCGAAGACGTGCCTGAAATTCGGCCGCATTATCGCGCGCGTCCACCCATCCAAACGCTTGCTGAAATATCAGCGTGCGCGTAGGCTGCTGCCTGCTCAAAGCAAAAACCAATAACAGCGCCATCAACAAACAAGGTGCTTTCAAGGGAGGTTACTAGAATGACGGGTGTATCACGTCGGAGATTCCTCAAGACAACGGGAGCCGGCGCACTCGCCGCATCCTCGGGCGGCCTCGCAGGCATCCTGGCCACCGGCCGGGCTCCCGCGTACGCACAGCAGACGACTGTTCACTGGCTCAGGTGGAACGACTTTGTTCCCGCTTGCGACGCGCTCCTCCGCACGAAGCTGCTGCCCGAGGCGGAGAAGGCACTCGGCATCAAGGTCCGCTACGAGACGGTGAACGGCAACGATCTCCAGCCGCGCATCACCTCGGGCATCCAGTCGGGCGCCGGGCCCGACCTGCTGATGCTGTTCAACAACCACCCGCACCTCTATCAGGCGAGCCTTGTCGACGTCAGCGATGTCGCGGGCGAGATCGGCAAGGATCAGGGCGGCTGGTACAAGCTCGCCAGCGCCAACTGCTCATCGGGCGGCAAGTTCTTCTCGATGCCGATGGCGATCATCGGCGCCATGAACGCGTACCGCAAATCCTGGTTCGCCGAGGTCGGCTACAACGAGTTCCCGAAGACGTGGGACCAGTATCGTGACGCCGGCAAGAAGCTGAAGGCGAAGGGCTACCCGATCGGGCAGTCGTTCGGCCAGTCTTTTGGCGATCCACCGACATTTGCCTATCCGCTGTTGTGGTCGTTCGGTGGCGCCGAGATCGACGACAAGGGGAAAGTTGTCATCAACTCGAAAGCAACCATCGACGCGGCGAAGTGGATGGCCTCGGCCTGGACGGAGGCATTCGACGAGGGCGGACTCGCCTGGGATGACGCATCCAACAATCGTGCGTTCCTCGCCGGCACCATTTGTTCGACGCTCAATGGAGCTTCGATCTATATCGAGTCCTCACGTAAGCCAGAGCAGTACAAGCAACAGAACGGTAATCCGTTGAAGGAAGATATCCTTCATGCACCGTTGCCCGCCGGACCGGCAGGGCAGTTCGGGTTCCACACGTTCACGTCACACGTTGTTCCGAGCTATTCGAAGAACGTGAGCGCGACGAAGGATCTGCTGCGCTTCATCCACAAAAAGGAAAACTACGACCAGTGGTTCTCGACCGGTCTCGGCTTCTACACGCCCGGCACGACCGGCTGGGAAACCCACGACCTGTGGAAGAAGGATCCGGTGATGGCGCCGTACGCAGTCGCCGGAAAGCTCGGCCTTACGCCAGGCTATCCCGGCGAGCCCAATGCAAAGGCGGCCGAAGTGCTCACGAAGTACCTCATTGGTAACATGTTCGCTGGCGTCATTCGCGGCCAGAAGGCCGAGGATGCTGTCGCGGCCTGCGAGGCACAGCTCAAAACGATCTACGGAAGCTGAGACGTTCTGATCGGAATGACATGGCCGGGGCGCACTGCGCTCCGGTCATTTGCGACAGATGGTGTTGGTAGGCAAAGCCTGCCCACTGGGCTCACAAACTCTTCCGAAAGGACAAATCGCCGATGGCTGTTGCGGCGTCCACTGCCACTCCCGAACGCGTTATCGTGCCAAAGCCCAAGTGGCGGCCGCTCGAAAGTGAACGTAACCTCGCCTGGCTTCTTCTGCTGCCGACGATGGTCCTGCTGGGGCTGTTCATCGCCTACCCGTTCATGCGTGGCCTCATGCTGTCCGTGACGGACTCGCGCGTCGGCGTGCCCGGCGAGTTCGTTGGTCTCGACAACTTCCGAAAGTTGGCGGTGGATCCGATCTTCCACGCGGTGGTGTGGAACACGTGCCTGTACACACTGGTGACGACTATATTCAAGCTGGCGCTCGGCTTGTGGCTGGCGCTGCTTCTCAATCGCACCTTCAAGTTCAAGGCGTTTACCCGCGCCTTCATCCTGCTCCCATTCATCATCCCGACGGTGCTTTCCACGTTTGCGTGGAAATGGATGTTCGACCCGACCTTCAGCGTCCTCAACTGGATGCTCTATCAGACGGGCATGATCCGCGTGGCCATCAACTGGCTCGGCGACGGCGACCTCGCGATGCTGTCGATTATCATCGTCAATATCTGGCGCGGCGTCCCGTTCTTCGCGATCTCGCTGCTCGCCGGCCTGCAAACCATCAGCCCCGATCTCAACGAGGCCGCCGCGATCGATGGCGCGCGGCCGTGGCAGCGCTTCTGGCACATTACCTGGCCGCTGCTGCTGCCCGTGACGATGGTCGTTGTGCTGTTTTCCGTCATCCAGACGTTCGCCGATTTCCAGATCGTCTACGTCATGACTGGTGGCGGCCCGGCCAACGCGACTCATTTGTTCGCGACATACGCCTACCAGCTCGGGGTAGGCACCGGCCTCCTGAGTCAAGGCGCCGCTGTGTCGCTCGCAATGTTTCCGATACTGCTGCTGATCGTGATTGCTCAGCTTCTCTACATCCGCCGCGTGGAGGTCCGCTGATGATCGAAGGCGAAGCTTGGCGCCGATGGGTGTACTTCCGCATTCCGCTCGCGCTGTTCCTGATCTTCCTGCTGTTCCCGTTCTACTGGATGGTGATCACGACCTTCCGGCCCGACGGCGAGCTGTACCGGCCCTGGCGGGCGGTGAACTACACGCCGTTCTGGACGTGGAACCCGACGCTCGATCACATCAAGTACCTTTTCTCGGAGACGATGTTCGCCACCTGGATGTGGAACACGATGTTCATCGCGCTGGCTTCGACGGTGATCTCGCTGTTCTGCGGCGTGCTCGCCGGCTATGCGCTGTCACGACTCAACTTTCCCTTCGCCGGCAGCCTCGGTACCGGCATCTTCATCACCTACCTCGTGCCGCAGACGCTGCTCTTCATTCCGCTCTCGGAGATCATCCGCAACTACAAGCTCGGCGACACGCCGTGGTCGCTCATCCTGACCTATCCGACATTCCTCATACCCTTCTGTACGTGGCTCATGATGGGCTACTTCAAGGCCGTGCCGAAGGAACTCGAGGAATGCGCCCGAATAGACGGCGCGTCGCGATGGCAGGCGATGCTCTACATCATCATACCCGTAGCCGTTCCGGGCATTCTCTCGGCGGGCATCTTCGCGTTCACGCTCTCGTGGAACGAGTTCATCTACGCGCTCGTGTTCCTCTCGAGTCCCGAGCAGAAGACGGTGCCGGTCGGCGTCGTCTCAGAGCTCATACGCGGCGACGTCTTCTTCTGGGGACCGCTGATGGCAGGCGCGCTGCTCGGGTCGATCCCGGTGGCGATCGCCTACTCCTTCTTCGTCGAACACTACGTTTCTGGCCTCACGGGCTCGGTCAAAGGATAGACGCACGATGGCAACGGTGAGCATCCGCGAGGTTCATAAGCACTATGACGACTTTCATGCGGTGAAAGGCGTCAGTCTCGAAATCAAGGACCACGAGTTCGTGGTCCTCGTTGGCCCATCGGGCTGCGGCAAGACGACGACGCTTAGGATGGTGGCAGGCCTCGAGACGATCACCGAGGGTCGTGTCCTGATCGGCGATACGGTCGTGAACGAGCTGCCACCCATGGACCGTGACATCGCCATGGTCTTCCAGAACTACGCGCTCTATCCGCACATGAGCGTCTACGACAACATGGCCTTCGGACTGAAAATGCGGAAGTTCGACAAGGCGGAGATCAAGCGGCGGGTTGATAACGCTGCGGATATCCTCGGCATCAAGGATCACCTGCACAGAAAGCCGCGCCAGCTCTCGGGCGGTCAGCGCCAGCGCGTCGCGCTCGGCCGCGCGATCGTCCGCAATCCACAGGTCTTCCTGTTCGACGAGCCGCTGTCGAACCTCGACGCCAAACTGCGCGTGCAGATGCGCGTCGAGCTCAAGAAGCTCCACCAGCGCCTCGGTACGACCGCGATCTACGTCACGCACGATCAGGTCGAGGCCATGACGCTCGGCGATCGCGTCGTTGTTATGAAGGACGGCCTCATCCAGCAAGTGGGCGAGCCACTCGATCTCTACAACACGCCGGCCAACAAGTATGTCGCGGGGTTCATCGGCTCGCCGGCGATGAATTTCGCAGATGTCATCATCGCTCAGAACGGCAGCGGGCTCGTCGCGGCGAACAATGCAATCAAGATCGGCGTGCCCGAGCATCTGACGGCCCCGCTCGGCGCGCATGTCGGCATGCCCGCGACGTTCGGCATCCGGCCTGAGGATCTGCGTATTGCAGATGGTTCGGAGCCGTCGACGCAGACCTTCGAGGCCGTGGTCGAGGTCGCCGAGCAGCTCGGCTCCGAGATTCTGCTCGACGTGAGCTGCGGCCCGAACAGCATGGTGGCGAGCGTCGATCCGACGGTGCGCGTGAAGCCCGGCGAGAAGATCCGCCTCGCCTTCAACCCGAAGCGCGCGCACTTCTTCGACGGCACGACGGAAGCGGCGGTGAGGGGATAGGGGGCCCCGCAAGGCATTGGCACTCAGCGCTTTGCAGTGCTAAGCGAATCATTTATGGCGTTCACTAGCTTGGCAATAGAATATTGCCGCGGAGCGCCATGATGGCATCGCATACGCTAAGGCTCGTTTACGACGGTCTGGACGCTTCCCGGCATCAAATGCCGACCAGCTCGGTAAAGCAGATTGTTGCCGGAGCTCAAGAATTTCTAGGTGCGCACGCCTACTTCCTCACCGAAGGTCGCATACCCACAAATATAAATGACCACTCCCGCCATTTCCGCCTTCACGACATTCGGCAGCGAGACGGTAGCTGGGAAGCACATTTCCTCATCGACCTCTTTGTGGATGAGTATCTCCGCAACCTCACAAAAGATGCGGCGCGGTTCGCAGCAACGGGGACGTGGACCGTTCTGGGAACACTAGTTTACATGTCTATCGAAGCGTGGCGCACGCGGCGCCCAATCGCAGACCAAACCTTCGATCGCATCGAACCTACTCTCTCGTTCTCCGATGGAAATCGTGAGCCGATCATTGATGTCCATCGAGAGCGTGAGCACCTCCGCCGGCTGCTATTCGAACGAGTCGACGCGAGCATGTCCAAGATGACCGCACCGATTGGCCGTGCGGCCACGCACGTTGATCTCTGGTTCGATGATCGGCATCTTGAGCGGATCGAACACAGGTTCCTTGAGCGCGAGATTACGGAAGCCGTAAGGGAACTCCGCCAAGCGAAGCTGCGCGGGGCAGCGTGGTGAGCCCTACCTATACTTCCCGTCCCAGCCTTCGGGGATGCCGATGACCTTGCCGTCCTGGTCGACCTCGGGGCGATTCATGGAGAAGGTCGTCTCGGGTGTGACGACGGCGTACTCCATGTAACCCATGCGGCCGATCGGGCGCATAGCCGAGGTATTGACGATCCCGTCCTTGATGTAGCGGTCGTCGATGTGGATGCCGACAACGTAGCCGACCACCATGATGTAACCACCCTTTTGCGGCGCGACGGCCGGCAGCTCGAAGGTGTTCCAGACCTTGCACTCGAAGACGGCGGCGGCTTCCTTCACGTACGGCGCTTTGACGATCTTGCCGCGAACGCCAGTGAGGCCCGAGAGCGGGAACTCGTCGACGTTCGGCGGCACGGCGGCGGAGGACATGTTCATGTGCTCGCGCAAGTCCCAAGTGGACATCGAGCAGGTGAACTCGCCGTTCTCCTGGATGTTGCGCAGCGAGTCCTTCACGCCACCCGTGCCGAACACGACGTAGTGCGGCCGATCGCCGACGGCATTGAAGTAGCTGTAGGGCGCGACGTTCGCGATGCCATCGTTGCTGACCGTCCCGATCCAGCCGATGGGGCGAGGCGCCAACAGCGCCTTGAACGGATCGTGCCTAAGGCCGTGCTTGTTCTCGAGGGCGTCATAGAACATTCGCTTCTTCTCCGGTCTTCTCTAGTTGGGGCAGATCAGGCCTGCCAGCGCGTGACGATATCGGCAAGGGCGGGGCGCTCGCGGTCCTCCTGCGGGGCGCTGTCCGTACCGATGTAGACGAAGCCGGCGACGCGTTCGTTGGCGGCGAGGCCGAGGGCTTTGCTGACGGTCGCGCTGAAGCTGTACCACTCGGTAATCCAGCAGGTGCCGTAACCAAGTGCATTGGCAGCGAGGCAGAGATTGAAGGCGGCCGCGCCGCAGGAGAGAAGCTGCTCGATCTCAGGCGCGCCCGGATTGGGAACGACCCGGGAGATGACGGCAACGACGGTCGGCGCTCGCGTGAGACGGCCGCGCTCGGCATCGAGGCGCACGGCCGATGGCGCCTCCTTCTCCTCTGCAGCCACGGTGCGTGCTAGGAGCTCGCCGAATTTGGCGCGGGCCTCACCCTCGAAGATGATGAAGCGCCAGGGCACGAGCTTCTTGTGATCGGGTACGCGGGCGGCGCAGGTCAGGATGGTTTCGAGCTCTGCCGCGGTCGGGCCGGGGGCCGTCAGCAGCGCGGCCTTGGCCGATCGGCGCTTCAGCAGCAACTCGAGCGTCGGGTTGGTCATGCTCTTTCCAAACTAGCGTGCGGATAGTGGCGTGATGCGCGGGCGGCCCCATCCAGGCCCACGCAAACTCGCTAATGCATATCACCTTGGGGTACAATGGTGCGAATGCGACCCGCGGAGAACCCCGCCTTGATGCATGGCCCAATGCTTGGCCCAGTGCTTGGCACGACCCGATCCCGCCCCGGCTGGAGTGCGGCCTTGTGGTCGATCGCGGTCGCGCTGGCGGGGCTCGCGCTGGTGCTGCCCGTCGGGCGGGCCCAGGCAGCCGAGGGGCCGGCGCTCACGGTCGTGATAGACGGTTCGGGCTCCATGTGGGGCAAGCTCGGCGTCGAGAAGCTCGCGAAGTTCCAGGTTGTCCGCCAAGGTCTGGCCGAGGCTTTGCCGAAGTTCCCCGCCAGTACGCGGATCGGGCTCATCGCCTATGGCCATCGCCGCGCGGGCTGCCAGGACGTCGAGGTCCTGCGCGCGCCTGAAGCCGGCGAGCCGGCGCGCGTTGCCGACCTTTTGAATGACTTCAATCCGAAGGGCCGCGGGCCCATAGCGGCGGCGCTCCAGATCGCGCTCGAGACGGTGCCGAAGGATAGCCACGGCACCATCCTCCTCGTCCACGACGATCTCGATAACTGCCAGCAGAACCCCTGCGCACTGATCGATACGATCCGCGCGCAGTACCCGCGGCTGATCATCCATGTGCTGTCGATCGGCCTCAGCCATGCCGATGCGCGCCAGATGCAATGCCTGACCGTGCCGACGAACGGCCAGCACTATCTCGTCACCTCAGGTCCACAGATCATCAATGCCATTGCCGAGGTGGTGGAGATTGCATCGCGCATGCCGCGACCGGCCTCACCGATTGCGCGAGGGCCTGCACGCGCACCGGAAATTCCTGAGCCGGGCGGCCCCGGCGTGCAACTCGTCGCGACACTCGGTGCTGCCCTGCCCGTGCCGGATCTTCCGGTGCGCTGGCGCATCGAGCGGCTCGGCAGCGGAAATTCAGCGGCTGTACAGCGCCGGGAAGGTGGTGCCGTGACACTGCCGCTCGATGCCGGGCGCTACGCCGTCACGGCCGAGATGGACACGCTCTCGGCCCGCAATGAAATCGAGGTGACGGATGTCGCCTCCAGCCGGATGCAGATCGCGCTGCAGGGCGGCACGCTGCAGATCGCTGCGATCGCCGGCCGCGCGAACAAGCCACTCGACGGTACGCGCTTCATCGTCCGCGCGCTTCCTCCCGCAGCTGGGGAGAGTAAGTCGGGGACTGCGGCGTCAAATTGGATTGCGCGTGGTCCGCGCAGTGAGGTCGCGCTGCCGGCGGGGCGCTACGAGATCGTGGCGATGCTCGGCAGCATCCGCACTGTGCAGGAGGCGACCGTCATCGCGGGCGAGCGGCGCGCCGTCGAAGTGCGCCTACCCGTGGGAGAACTCGAGCTTGCAGCCATCCCTCACGAAGGCAGCAATCGGATCGAGCAGGTCACCTACGTCATTCAGGAGGATGATCCCGACGCGCCGCAGGGACGCCGCGAGGTCGCGCGCTCGGCTGCGTCACGGCCCGTGTTCGCGCTGCCGGCCGGCACGTATCACGTCATCGCCAGCCACGGCGCCATCGAAGTGCGCGATCGCGTCGCGATCGGAGCCGGCGAAGTCGTGCGTCGCGATCTGCTTCTCAACGCGGCAGAGCTCAATCTCGCCTCGGGAGTCGTGTCACGCATCGCGAATTCACCCGATGAGGTGCAATGGCGGATCGTGCCACTCGATCGCCGCGACGGAAAAACACTGCGCGCCTATGGGGAGAATGCGCGCGTCGTGCTGGCCGCTGGCAGGTACCGCATCGAAGGCCGCTTCGGCCCGCTCAACGCCGAGGCGAGCCGCGAGATTGGTGTCGGCGCCGGGGCACGCGAGACCGTGACCCTCACCCCGCCGGCGGCCCGTGTGCGGTTGCGGCTCACATCCGCGCCCGGCGAACCCGTAAGCGACATCTTCTGGAAAGTGAGGCTGCAGAACGGGCAGATCGTGTGGAGCTCGACCGAGAGCGAGCCCGTGGGGCTGCTGCAGCAGGGCAGCTACGTGATCGAGGTGCAGACACGCCAGGCGCGTCATGAGCGCTCGGCGGATATCCGGGCCGGTGCAGACCGGGTGCTGATCATCGGGGAGAACTGAGGCGGGTTGAGCTGGCAGGTACTGGCCATCCTGACGCCAAAGTCATAGGGCTAAGCGGCATTAGGGCTCTACGGGGTCGCCGATTCGTGGGCGCGCTCGCGGAAGCAGCCGGTTCAGTCTGATCGAGGAGCGGGAAAACGTGGTGGACGGGGGCCGATCCCGCCATACTGGGTCTGCCGGGGCGCCTGGTAGCGCTGTCCGCGCCCGTGCGTTCGCCACACGGCTCGCTATGATGCTCGCGCTTGCCGCGTCGGCGTCAGTACCGGCATCTGCGCAGCAAGCGCAGGACCCCTGGAGGCCGGACACGCGGGGAGCCCCTCCCACCGGCGGCGGCTTCCTGCAGCCTCCGAACGTGACGGTAGTGCCGCGCTCGGCGCCAACTGGCAGCGCGCAGGAAGTGCAGCTCACCGCCTTTCTGACCGATGATGGGCCGCCCATTGATCAGGGTCTTGTCTGGCACATCTTCCAGGACAGCGACCGGGAGGGTGCGAACGCGCGCCATCACCGGACGCTGCGTGATCCAAATCCAATGATCCGGCTGGCGCCTGGGCGTTATCTCGTGAATGTTTCGTTTGGTCGCGCAAACCTGACGCGCACGATCGTGGTAGAAGCGGGGGCCGCGCTCAACGAGCGGTTCGTGCTCAATGCAGGCGGGCTTCGCGTGAGCGCGCAGCTCGGCGATGGCACGCCTGCCCCCGAGACGGCCGTCAACTACGACATCTTCTCCGGCGAGACGGATCAGCTCGGCAATCGCCAGCGCATTATGAGCGGCGCGCGGCCCGGGCTCATCATGCGGCTCAATGCAGGCATCTTTCATATCGTCAGCCGCTATGGGGATGCCAATGCGGTCGTCAATGCCGATGTGACGGTGGAGGCCGGCAAGCTCACCGAGGTTGCCATCGCGCATCCGGGTGCCTCGGTGACCTTCAAGCTCGTCACGCGGCCGGGCGGCGAAGCCCAAAGCGGCGCGCAATGGGCCATCCTCGATCCGGACGGCGAAGTTATCAAAGAGAGCGCCGGCGCGCTGCCGACGCATGTTCTGGCGGCCGGCAGCTACGTTGTTACGGCGCGCCATTCCGGGCGCGTGTTCCGCCACGGTTTCACGGTCCAGGCCGGCGAGACGGCGCAGATCGAAGTGGTGATGAGGTAGCCCCAAGCCATCCCCAAAACGAGAACTGCGCAGCGCATCAGCAGATGCACCGCGCAGTTCTGGTGTCGGCTAGGGCGAGCCCTTACTTCTTCTTCACCCCGTAGTCGTCGTCCTCGAGCGACTGCTGCTTTCTCTGCTGTTCGATGATCTTCTGGTGCTCGTCCGACATCGGCCTAGTCCGCGCAGCCTCGTTGAGTGTATTTGGCAGCCAGGTAGCGATGGACGGGAACGCCACCAGAAGGGCAATAGCCAGCACCTGGAGCATCATGAACTGGAACATGCCCCTATAGATCGTTATCAAGCTCCAACTGTCCGCTACCTGCTTCAAGTAATAGGCGGACATCGCCACTGGCGGCGAGAGGAATGCCGTCTGAAGGACGACAGCGACCAGAGCGCCGAACCAGATGAGGTCGATGCCCATGGCCTTCACGACCGGGTAGAAGATCGGCAGGAAGACAAGCACGATCGCCGGCCACTCGAAAGGCCAGCCGAGGATGAAGATCAGGAAGAGGATCACGATCAGCATCATCGTTGGGGGAAGCTGAAGGGCAAGCAGGTTTTCGGTAATCCAGCTCGCCGTACCAAGGCGCGCGAATACTGCACCGAAGACGTTGGATGTCACCGCCAACAGCAGCACCATGCTCGATGTCGCCATCGTGCTCAGCAGCGCGCGCTTGAGCCCCGCAAACGTGAACCTCCCGTATACGATCGATAGAAAGAGCGCACCGACGGCACCCACGGCCGAGGCTTCTGTCGGCGTCGCGAGGCCTCCGAGGATCGATCCAAGCGTTGCGGTGATAAGGGCGACAAGCGGAACGACACCCAGGAAGACCTCCTTGAGGATGACGCCCGAGGAATGCACGCGCTCCTCAATTGGCACCGGCGGTCCGAGTTTCGGATTTATGATCGACCGGCCCATCAGATAGAGGAGATAAATGCTGGCCAGCATGAAGCCGGGGCCGAAAGCCGCGGCATAGAGATCCGCGACCGACACGCCGAGCACGGGACCCATCACGATCAGCATGACCGACGGCGGGATCAGAATGCCGAGTGTGCCGCCGGCCGTGATGGCCCCTGCGGAAAGTTCGGCGTCGTATCCGGACTTGTTCATGATCGGCGATGCCATGATGCCGAGCACTGTGACCGCAGCGCCGACAATGCCGGTCGCCATCGCGAAGACGGTCGATGTCAGGATCACGACGAGAAAGAGCGCACCTCGGACACGCGAGAGGAGCAGCCGGAACGCCGTAAAGAGACGTTCCATCAGGCCGGCCTGCTCGGTGATGAACCCCATCAGCACGAACAGTGGTACCGCGGCGAGCAACTCCTCCTTCATCATGCCGATGGTCTGGAAGTAGGCTAGGTCAAAGACCGTGTGCCCCATTCCGAAATAGCCGAACGTAAGCGCGAGAAAAAGGAGCGTGAACGAGATCGGCACGCCGATGAAGATGGCGCCGATCAGAACGCTGAGCATGATCAGGCCAATGAGGGCTTCCCCGGTCATACCTCGACCTTTTCTTTTTGCTCGAGTTCAATCCCCGTGCGGGCGGCATAGATGCTTTTGATGAGCTCAGAGATGCCCTGGATCAGCAACAACAGGCAGGCCAGCGGAATGACCGCCTTGAAGGGCCAGAGGATGGGCCGCCATGGCGACTGATCCGACTCCTCGCCAAGGTTGAAGGAGTAAAGTGCCTCGCCGAACCCGATGTAGCCGAGGATCGCGAGCGCCGGAAAGAAGAACACGACATACGAGATGGCGTCGATGACGCCCTTCGTGCGCGTCGAGAACTTTTCCCAGAAGAAGTCGGTCCTGACGTGCGCGCCTTTGTGCAGGGCGTAGGCGGCACCGAGCATGAACAGGGTGCCATAGAGCATGTAGGTCAGATCGTAGGCCCAGGTTGTCGGTGCGTGGAACACGTAGCGCGACACGACTTCGATTGCGACGGCTCCGACAAGCGGCAAGGCAAGCAGCGAAATGATGAAGCCGGTGGTATCAGTGAACCGGTCGATTACGCGAATGATCGTCAGCAACGACTGCGGGGGTTCAGACATAAGGAAATCCTTGGGCCACGGTACCCGCAGCTTAACGTCGGCCAGACCTTAGTCGGCGCAATGCGCAGGTGGGATAGATCATGAAAAGCGGGGCGAGTCATGAGGCTCGCCCCGCTTTTCGCTAGGCCGTTATCCGGCTCAGTTCGCCTTCGGCGGGAAGTAGTAGTTCGCCATGAAGGAATACGGCGGGAAGTAGAACCGCTTATAAGGCACGACGACCGAGGCGTAAGCCTTCTGGCTCTCGAGAACCTTCTTGAAGAAGGGATTCTTCGCCGATTCTTCCGCCGCGATCTTGTCCCAGCCCTTGATGAACTCGAGCAGGATGTCGCGCGGTGTCTGCAGGACCTGCACGCCGTGCTTCTCCTGCATCTCCTTCAGCGCATCGGCGTTCTGGCGCTGCCACTTGGCGTGCCAGATCACGTAAGCCTCATTGGCCGCCGACTTGATCCACTCATGCTCCTGGGGCTTGAGCGAGTCGTAGACATCCTTATTGAAAAGCAATTCGCCGACGGTGGTATTCTCGTGCACGCCGGGCGTGTAGTGGAACTTCCAGACGTTGTGGAAGCCGAGGCGCAAATCCTCGACGCCGCCAACCCACTCGGCGCAGTCGATCACGCCGCGCTGGGCCGAGGGAATGATTTCGCCGCCGGGCATGTTGACGACGGTGAAGCCGAGCTCTTTCCAGACCTCACCCGCGATGCCGGTCTGGCGGCACTTCATGCCCTTCATGTCGGCGACCGACGTGATGGGCTTGTTGAACCAACCGAAGGCCTGCGGACCCGAAGGCAGCACCGAATAGGCCACGACGTTCATCTTCAGCTCTTTCTGGAAGAAGTCCTGATAGAGCTCCCAGCCCCCGCCGAAATACATCCAGCCCATGAAGTCGGTGTAGTCCATGCCGAAGGTGCCGCCGGGACCACCCGTGAAAAGCACCGCCGTCTTGTTCTTGCCGGTCCAGTAGCCACCCCAGGCGTGAGCGCCGTCGAGCACCTTCTTGTGCGTCGCATCGAGCACCTCGAAGGCGGGAACGACCTGGCCCGCGGGCATGGTGTTGACCTTGAGCGTGCCGCCGGAGAGCTTGTCGACGCGTTCGGCCCAGTATGTGAAGTTTTCGTAGAGGGTGAGAGAGGCAGGCCACGTGGCCTGCATATTCAGCGTCCGGGTCTGGGCAGTTGCGGGGCCACTGAGGGCCACTGCCGCACCGAGCGCAATGCCGGCTAGGACGCACTTCGAGTCCAGTCTTAGCATTAAACTTCCTCCCTTGACGGTATTTGACGGTTTTAGAACCTGTTGTTGCGCCATAGAGAGCACGGCACAGTGCGGTGCGTCAATCGTGTAAATCTGATGTTGGTCAAGCGCCGTAAGGCCACGGGCGCTATGCCCGTTTTGGCGCCATGGCAGTCGCGTTGCGCGGCTCGTGCGCATATGCTCTATCTCGCGAGCAGGAGGGTTTTACCATGCCGAAGCCGACGCTCGGGACGACGCAGCTTCTCGACCGTGCGAGCGCCAAGAGGGCGGACGTGGAATGGATGCGCGCGCAGCGTACGAGCGAGGCCTCGCGCTTCATGATCCTCGTCGATCTGAAGCTGGTGATTGCGCCGGGGCCTGAGCGAAACAGCGGCGAGATACGCTGGCTCAGCACGCGCGAGGTCGAGGCGCTTGCCCTCTCCACGGACGATGCGCTGTTCCTCGGGCTCGATGGCGGAGGGAGGGCGCATTTCGCAATTCCAATCACGGATCATCTTGCCCGCGCCACGCCCGGGGCCGTGCAATACTTCCGTCCTGCAGCGGATCTCAGAACGCTTGCGATGCAGGGTGTGCTCACGCCGGAGGATCAGTCCCTTGCGGGGCAGGCGCGGGCGCTTGGGCAATGGCACGAGAATGCGCGCTGCTGCGGCAAGTGCGGCTCAGCGACCAAAGTCAAGGATGGCGGGTGGCGCCGCAAGTGCTGGGCGTGCGGCACGGAGTGGTTCCCGCGCACGGATCCGGTCGTGATCATGCTCGTCACTGACGGCGAACGCTGCATCCTTGCGCACGAACACCGCTACGTCGCCAACATGTACTCGACGCTCGCGGGCTTCATCGAGCACGGTGAGGACATCGAGCACGCCGTGCGTCGCGAAGTCGGCGAGGAGACGGGGATCCGCGTCGGCCGGGTCGAGTACCACGCGAGCCAGCCGTGGCCCTTCCCACACTCGTTGATGATCGGTTGCATTGCTCACGCCGAGACGATCGACCTCAAGGTCGATACGACCGAGCTTGCCGATGCCCGCTGGTTCTCGCGCGAGGAAGTGCGGTCTATGCTGGAGAACCGCCATCCTGCGGGTCTGACGGCGCCCGGCCGCCACGCGATTGCCAATTTCCTGTTGCGGCACTTCGTCGGCGAAAGCTGAGGGCGCCCGCGCGGGGCAGGCGCGCTGAACGGGCGCACGCAGGCCGCGCGTTCATTTGTCTAATGTCTGTATGGAATGGAGCCACACGATGTATGCCGTCGAGGTGCGCGATCGCATCATGATCGCCCACAGTCTGCCCGATCCCTTCTTCGGCCCGGCTCAGAACATGCATGGCGCGACGTTTGTCGTCGACGTCGCCTTCTTTCGTGAGCAGCTCACGGCGCAGAATGTCGTCGTCGACATCGGTGCGGCGCTCGACGTGCTCGGCAAGACGCTGAAGCCCCTTGCGTACAAGAACCTCGATGAAATCGCCGCCTTCAAGGGCAAGCTGACGACCACCGAGTTTCTCTGCCGGCACATCTTCGATGCCATCGTCGCAGCGGCGAAATCCGGGGCGCTTGGCGCTGACGGTAAGGGCCTCGCCAAAGTTCGCGTCACGCTGCACGAGACCGACCTTGCGCGGGCGTGGTTCGAAGGCCCAGTGGGCTGAGATGTCGGCTGAGATTATGACAGCCGTATTCGCGATTCCGGGTGACATCACGCTGCCGACCGGCGGTTACGCCTATGATCGGGAAGTGCTGGCGCGCCTTCCCGCAGCCGGTGTCGACGTCGCGCATCTCGTGCTGCCCGGCGGCTATCCCGAGCCATCGCCCGAAGACCTCGCGCGTACAGCTGAGCAGATTGCTGCAACACCGCCCGGCGCCGTTCTGCTCATCGACGGCCTCGCCTATGGCGCCATGCCGGCCGAGCTGATCGCGCGCTTCGATCGACCGATCATCGCGCTCGTGCATCATCCGCTGTGTCTCGAGGCGGGTGTCGCACCCGCTCGCGCCGAAGAGTTGCGCGCGCTCGAAACGAGGGCATTGTCCATGGCGCGACGTGTCATCGTGACGAGTCCCATGACGGCGCGCACGCTCGCGGTTGACTTCGGTGTGCCAACAGGCCGTATAACGGTCGCCGAGCCCGGAACCGATGCCGCACCGCGCGCAAAGGGCAGCGCACGCAGTGGCGGCGGTGCATTGCTGGCTGTCGGCTCGATCGTGCCGCGCAAAGGCTATGATGTTCTGGTACGTGCGCTGGAGATCGATGCGGGCGAGCATGATCCGGGTTGGCATCTGACCATCGTTGGTGCGGTTGATCGGAGTCCGCCGACGGTCGAGGCACTGCGCGCTCAGATTGCTCGGGCTGGTCTCGATGCGCGCATCGAGATCGCCGGACCGAAATCGCGCGCGGAGCTGGACGCATTCTACGATTGCGCTGATATTTTCGTCCTTGCATCACACTACGAAGGATATGGCATGGTGCTCGCCGAGGCCCTGGCGCGTGGTCTGCCGATCGTGACGACGACGGGCGGTGCGGCCGCCGAGACCGTGCCCGATGCCGCCGCACTGAAGGTGCCGCCCGGTGAGCCGCACATTCTTCAGCAGGCACTGCGCCGCATCATGGACGACGCGGCGCTGCGCGGAAGGCTCGCCGATGCGGCATGGTCCGCAGGCCAGAACCTGCCGCGCTGGTCGCACACCGCGGCGACGATTTCCAAGGTCATCGAGGAGGCCCGAGTATGAGCGGCTTCTCACCTGAATGGCTGGCGCTACGCGAGCCAGCGGATGTGCGCGCACGCGATCCGGGTCTGCTGGCTGCGCTCGCGACCCATCTCGATGGACGTGGGGAGATCGACGTTGTCGATCTCGGTTGCGGTACCGGCTCCAACATCCGCTCGACCGCGCCGGCGCTCGGCCCGATGCAGGCCTGGACGCTCGTCGACTATGATCCGGTGCTGCTCGAGGCGGCGCGCGCGGCTCTCTTCACTTGGGCCGACGAGGCCTCGGAGAATGGCGAGGCGATCAAGCTCAAGAAGGATGGGCGCGCCATCAGCGTCCGTTTCCGGCAGGCCGATCTTATGCAGAACCTCGAGGGCGTCGTCGGCGGGCGGCCGGACCTCGTAGCCGCGTCGGCGCTCTTCGATCTCTGTTCGGTGGATTTCATCCGGCGCACGGCTCGTGCCGTGGCTTCGGAGGGTGCTGCGTTCTACACCGTCCTGACCTATGACGGCATGCAGACGTGGAGCCCGGCGCATCCGGCCGATGCCGACATGACGGCAGCCTTCAACGCGCATCAGGGCACCGACAAGGGCTTTGGTAGCGCCGCAGGTCCCGCTGCGCCCGAGGCTTTGGCGCTGGCTTTCCGAGGCCAAGGCTATGCCGTCCGGGAGGCACCAAGTCCCTGGCGCATCGACAGCTCGGAGCAGGGGCTCATCGACATGCTGGCGGACGGCTTTGCGGCTGCCGTCGCAGAGATCGGCCGCGTGCCGCCCGACATCATTGCCAATTGGCTGTCCGCGCGCCGGACAGTCTCGGTGGTCGGCCACACGGATACGCTGGCGCTGCCGCCGGCTTAGGCTTTGCCCTTGCCGCCTGCGCCCGGCCACATGCGCGCGAACACGCCGTCCTTCAGGATGAAGCGATGCATGAGCGCCGCGCCGATGTGCATGAGCACGAGAAGTCCGAGCAGGATCGCCGCCCAGCCGTGGTAAGCGAGGATCGTCTCTGAGAGCGCTTCGTTCTTGGGAATGATCTGCGGCAGCGTGATGCCGAGTGCGGCGCCCATCGCGCCGTACGCTGAAAGGCCGACCCAGCCGAGGAGAGGCACGACCAGGATCAGCACATAGAGACCGAAATGCGTGGCGCTGGCTGCGAATTGTTGCAGTGGATGCAGCGGCTCGGGTGGGGGCGCGCCCCGCACGAGGCGCACGATGATGCGCAGCACGACAAGCCAGAGAATGCAGAAGCCGATCAACTTGTGCCAGCTGTAAAGCGTATTCGTCAGGGCATCGAAGTTCGACCAGGCGCCGCGCTGCACCATGTAGAGGCCGACCGGGATCATGATGATCACGCCCAAAGCAATGATCCAATGCAACGTGCGTTGGATGGGCGAATAGCTGCGCTCGGCTTCCATTTTCGGCCTCCGGGTTCGCGGCACATCGGGACTCTGCCGAGCTCGTGGCGTCGGTGTAAGTCCTGGAATTGATCTAAAGATGACAGGGGAGATCAGCACGCGCAAGCCGCGGACGCGGGCTGAATGCAAAACAAATACGCAATCAGCACGAATGCCACATCGCCGATTGCGGGTCTTTACGCGCGGTTGCCGCCCAGGATTTTTCGCGAAATGACGACACGCATGATCTCGTTCGTTCCTTCCAGGATCTGGTGAACACGCAGATCGCGCACAAGTTTCTCGAGACCGTAGTCCTTCAGATAGCCATAGCCGCCGTGGAGCTGGAGGGCTTCGTTGCACACTTTGAAGCCGAGGTCGGTCGCATAGCGCTTGGCCATGGCTGAATGCATGGATGCCTGCGGATCGGCGCGGTCGAGCGAGTTCGCAGCGCGGTAGATCATCAGGCGCGCCGCTTCAAGATCGGTCGCCATGTCGGCGATTTTGAACTGGAGGGCCTGGAACTCGCCGATGTGCTTGCCGAAGGCGCGCCGCTCGAAGACGTACGCCTTGGCCTTATCGAGCGCCGTCCAGGCCGCACCGAGCGAGCAGGCGCCAATGTTGATACGTCCGCCATCGAGGCCGGACATGGCGAGCCGGAAGCCCTGCCCCTCGACGCCGCCGACGAGGTTCGCCGCCGGCACTTTCACATTCTCCATGATGACCTGTGCGGTCGGCTGCGCATTCCAGCCCATCTTGCGCTCGTTGGCGCCGAAGGAGAGGCCGGGCGTATCCTTCAGTATCACAAACGCCGAGACGCCGTTCGAGCTGCCGTCGCCCGTACGCGCGAAGACGAAATAGAAGTCGGTCGCGCCGGCGCCGGAGATGAACTGCTTCGTGCCGTTCAGAATGTAATGGTCGCCGGACTTCTCCGCGCGCGTCTGCAGGGCTGCAGCGTCGGAGCCGGCGCCGGGCTCCGTCAGGCAATAGCTCGCGAGCCATTCCATCGATGCGAGCTTCGGCATCCAGCGTTCGATCTGCTCGGGCGTGCTGGCCTTCGAGATCATCCACGCGACCATGTTGTGAATGGAGATATAGGCCGAGATGGCGGGGCAGCCCGTGGCGAGCGCCTCCATGATCAGTGCGCCATCGAGGCGCGAGAGGCCGGTGCCGCCCTTATCCTCTGGGACGTAGATTGCGGCCATGCCGAGCGCCGCGGACTCGCGGATCACGTCGACGGGAAAGTGCGAGGTCTCGTCCCATTGGGCGGCATCCGGCGCGATCCGCTCGCGGGCAAAGGCCAGCGCCGTTTCCTGGATGGCCTGCTGCTCTTCAGTCAGGGCGAAATTCATGGGGCAACCTCGTGAGGTGCGTTTCCTGATCGTTAGCAGGAAGGCATAGCGCGTTCGCGCCTCCGGCGCGAGTGGGCCGCAGGCCCACCCCCCGCCCGGGACACCCCCGGAACCCCCGTCTTTTATGACTTCTCGACCAGGAAAGGATTGCTCTGCCGCTCCATGCCGAACTGGCCCATCGGGCCGTGGCCGCAGATGAAGGCGATCTCGTCACCGAGTGGGAAGAGCTTGGTCCTTATCGAGCTGATCAGCGCGTCGTGGTCGCCGTAGGGGAAGTCTGTACGCCCGATCGAGCCGCGGAAGATCACGTCGCCGACGAGCGCGAAGCGGTTCGGCCGGTTCACGTACACGAGCGAGCCCGGCGAGTGGCCGGGGCAGTGGAAGATCTCGAAGTCGTGGCCGCCGATGGTGAGAGTCTGCCCTTCCTCCATCCAGCGGTCGGAGGTGGCATTGCGAAGTCCGGAGAGACCGTAGCGTGCTGCCTGATCCTCGACGCCGTCCATGAGGAACTTGTCGGCAATGTGCGGTCCCTCGATCTGGACGCCGAGCTTTGCTTTCAGCTCCACAGCACCACCGACATGATCGAGATGGCCGTGCGTCAACACGATCTTCTCGACGGTGAGCCCGACCTGCGCGATGGCCTGCTCGATGCGCTCGACATCTCCGCCCGGATCGATGACTGCACCGCGCTTCGTCGCCTCGTCCCAGACGAGCGAGCAGTTCTGCTCGAAGGGCGTCACATGGACGATGGCGGCCTTGAGGCGATCTTCGGGGGCGGCGCTCATGCATTCTCCTTCGTGTCGCGGGCTCCAACTCCTGCATAGCTGAAACCGCCAATGCGTCCAGCCTGTTCCGCTTGGCGCTACAGCATCCCGAGCGGGGTCGAGCGCTTGGGCGGCGGGAAAGCCGCATCGAGATCGGCAAGATCGGCGGCCGTCAGCACCAAGTCGGCCGCGACGAGGTTTTCGCGCACGTGCTCGGCCCGTGAGGCCTTTGGTATTGCGACGACGTGCGGATGACGCATGGTCCAGGCGAGCGCGATCGCCGCAGGGCTCACGCCGTGACGTCCCGCGACCTTCGCGAGCGCGGCATTGCGCAGAATGCGGCCCTGCCCGAGCGGCGAATAGGCCATGACCACGATCTTCTCGTCGGCGCACTGCTCGATGAGATCGAAGTCGATGCCGCGCGAGCCGAGGTGATAGAGCACTTGGTTCGAGATGCAGTTCCGGCCGTTCGGAACGCCGGCCAGCTCGTCGAGGTCATCGGTATCGAAGTTCGAGACGCCCCAGTGGCGGATCTTGCCGTCGGCCTTCAGCCGCTCGAAGGCGCCGACCGTCTCCGCGAGCGGATATGAGCCGCGCCAGTGCAGCAGGTAGAGGTCGATGCGGTCCGTCTTGAGCCGCTTGAGGCTGCGCTCACACGCGGCGATCGCGCCCGTGCGCGAGGCATTGTGCGGGTAGACCTTCGAGACGATGAATGTCTCGTCGCGGCGGCCCTTGACGGCCTCCGCCACGACTTCCTCGGCGCCGCCCTCGCCGTACATCTCGGCCGTATCAATGAGTGTCATGCCGAGGTCGAGGCCGAGCTTGAGCGCATCGGCTTCCGCGGCGCGATTGGCGCGCTGCTCGCCCATGTGCCACGTGCCGAGGCCGAGCTGCGGGATTGTCTCGCCGGTTCTGAGTGTGACCTGTCGCATGAGCGCCTCCAGCCGGTTTGTTGGTTGTTCGAATTTCCGCGTCCTCGCGCCGCGTGACACCATTGCATTTTTCATGGGACCATGCATCCGCAGGGCACATCATGGCCGAAGGTTGGGAGATCCTCGATGACGCAGCGCGTGTTGATTGCCGGATTCAAGCACGAGACCAACACGTTCTCGATCCAACCAACGACCATGCAGTCCTACGAGGCGCGCGGTTTCAAAGTGGGCGAGGCCATCGTTCCGTACTTCAAGGGGACGAACACGGAGATTGCGGCCTTCCTGGATGGTTGCGCGAAGCATGGCTGGGAGCCGGTGCTCTCGCTCGCGGCCGACGCGACGCCTTCCGGCAAACTCACCCGGGATTGCTACGAAACCATCGTCGGCACCATCCTCGGTGACATCGAGAAGGCGGGCAAGCTCGATGCCATCCTGCTCAATCTCCACGGCGCCATGGTCGCCGAGCACACGGACGACGGCGAGGGTACGTTGCTTGAGCGTCTTCGTGCCAAGGTTGGTCCGGGCGTGATCATCGCGGCAACGCTCGATCTGCATGCAAATGTGACGAAGGCCATGGCGCAATACGCTGATGTCCTGGTCAGCTATCGCACGTATCCTCACATCGACATGTACGACATTGCCGCCGAGGCCGTGGAGATTGTGAAGCGTGCGCTTGATGGTGAGGTGAAGCCGAAGATCTATCTCGCGCGTCGTCCGATGATCGACGGTGCCGATCATGGCCGGACGACGAGCCCTGGTCCCATGACCGAGCTGCTCGATCGTTGTGCGAAGATCCGGGCGGAGGACAAAGGCGTTCTGTCGGCATCCATCAATGCCGGCTTTGCCTGGGCGGATATTCCGGAGGTGGGGCCGACGGCGGTGATCGTCGGCGATGGCAGCAATCCGCGCTTCCAGGCCTATGTCGAAAGCCTCGCGGACTATATCTGGGAGACCCGCGACTTCCGTACCGTCAAGTATTTCACGGTGGCGGACGCGTTGGCGCGGGCGAAGGCTGTGGCCAGCGTCGGCAAGCCGGCCGTGCTCTCGGATGCTGCCGACAATCCTGGCGGCGGCGGATACGGCGAGTCGACGGGGCTTCTGCGCGGCATGATCGATGCGGGCCTAGAGAATGCCGCCATGGCGGCTTTCTACGATCCGGCGGCAGCCGCGGCGTGCCACAAGGCCGGCGTCGGCGCGACCATCACGTTGAAGCTCGGCGGCAAGATCGATGAGCGCTTCAGCCAGCCGATCGAGGCAACGGGCACGGTCACGCACCTGAGCGATGGGAACTTCATCATCGAGGGGCCGATGCTGCGCGGTGTTGGTGTGGCCATGGGGCCGACGGCGACTTTCAAGATCGGTGGCGTCGAAGTGGTGATCAACTCGCGCCGCTTCCAGAACTATGACCGCAACTTCTTCCGCGCCGGCGGTATCGAGCCGAGCGAGCGGGCGTACCTCGCCGTGAAGTCCTCACAGCATTTCCGTGCCGCCTACGCGCCGATCGCCTCCGAGGTGATCATCGTGGACGAGGGCGGCGGCGTCATGTCGAACGACCTGACGAAGCTGCCGTTCTCACGCGTGCCGCGACCTATTTTCCCGTTGGATCTCAGCTAATCATCCCCTCTCCCCGTAAGCACCGGGAGAAGGGGAAGTACGTCAATGCCCCGGATGGGATGAGAGTCCGAGTTTGTCGACCCAGGCGATGCCGATGGCCGACAGGATGAAGACGACATGGATGATCGTCTGCCAAAGCACGCCGTCGGCCGTCACCGTGGCGCCGGGCAAGCCGATGCTGCGCGCCTCGATGAACGTCTTCAGGAGGTGGATGGACGAGATGCCGACGATGGCCATGGCGAGCTTGATCTTGAGCACGCTGGCATTCACGTGATCGAGCCATTCGGGCTGGTCGGGATGCCCTTCTAGTCTGAGCCGGGAGACGAAGGTCTCATAGCCGCCGACGATCACCATCACGAGCAGGTTCGAGATCATCACCACATCTATGAGCGCGAGCACGCCGAGCATGATCTGCTGTTCGCCGAACGAGCCGGCGTGCGTCATGAGGTGCCACAGCTCCTTCAGGAAGACGACGACATAGATCCCCTGCGCGAAGATCAGCCCCACATAGAGCGGGAGCTGTAGCCAGCGTGAGCCGAAGATGAGGGCGGCGATGATCCTCTGTGATTCCGGCTGCACATAAGGGGTCTCGGGTGGCGCGTCGGGTGATTTCGGTTCGCTCATGGGGTGCACTCGGCGCTGGATCTGGTCGGCGGGGCGGGACTTCAGCGCCGAGACTCTGTCAAAGTCAACGGGTCAGAGCAGCGCCACCCGCCATGTCAGAACAGGCGTGTGGCAATAATCCAACCCGTCACGAAGATCGGTGAGAGTGCGGTCGTGACGACGACGGCGGTCGAGATGAACTCGCTCTCGCGCTTGTACTCGGCTGCGAAGATCGCGATCAGCACGCCGACGGGTGTGGCGGCGGCGACCACGATCACATCCTGGACATCGCGCGGCAATCCCATGGCCTGGCAGATGAACCACGTGATGACCGGCGCCGCGATGAACTTGAGAAAGACGATCAGTGTCTGCGGGATGAACTCCAGACGGATGGATTTCGCCGCCGCGATCTGTGCGCCGAGCGTGTAGAGCGCGAGCGGCGTGAAGATCGAGCCGAGGAACTGCATGGGCTGCGAGACGACGGTCGGCAGCTCGATCTGGAAGCCGCGCAGCGCAAGTCCGATGACGACCGATGGTATGAGCGGTGTTTCGAAGACCGTCTTGAACTTGGCGAGCTTGCTGCCGCCCGCCGGTGCCATCAGCGCGACACCGAGCGTGCAGACGAGCACGGCCATGAGCGCCGTTAGCACCGACTGATAGATGAGGTATTCGGAGCCGAAGGCTAGCTGGGTCACCGGAATGCCGAAGAAGCCGACATTGGCGTAGGCAGTGCCAAGGCCCATGACGGGGCCAAGCGATGCGCGCTGGCGGAAGAGGATCACCAGCAGCCAGCCGAGCGGAATGAGAATGAGGAACTGGACGAGGCCGAAGTAGACGACTGGCCAGACGACCGAGAGCGGCTGCTTACCCGACGAAAGAAAGTGGATCAGGAACGCCGGCATGACGACGTAGACCTGGATCCGGTTGAGCGTCGGCACGTCGAGCTTCAGGCGCCCCTGGAGCACCCAGCCGAGCGCGACGAGCGTGATGATGGGGAGGGTGACCCGGGTTAGAATGTCGGAGAAGAGATCCATGACGTCCTATGCGGAGCCCATCCGCTCGATTGCCCGCGCGACTGGATGTCGGCTGATAGCTGTGGGCTCGGGGCTGGGCAAGCGGGATTAGCCGGCGGTCGCGAGATTGATTCCGCGTCGGAGATGCAACTAAGTTCGCCATTCGTTCGACCCAATCGCGTGGACGTATGTGCGCCTTCTGCAGCGCTTCTGGGCGTCCGTTAAAGGCGCCTTAACCTTGAAGAGGCAGGCTCTCGGCAGCTCGATGGGCATTGCCCCTCGGCGAGCTCGTGGGCCAACCTGTGCTGCGGGCGTGTGCGCGGTTGTCAGTTCGAGAGTGGCGTTTCATGAGTGTTCGTCGTGCGCGTAGTATTGCGAAGATCGATGCGATCCTGGTCGGGGATTGTCTCGCCGAGCTGAAGAAGCTCCCGGATGCGAGCGTCGATCTCGTCTTTGCCGACCCTCCCTACAATCTCCAACTTGATGGCGAGCTACTCCGCCCGAACAACACCATCGTCGATGGCGTCGATCACGCTTGGGACAAGTTCGACACCTTCGAGAGCTACGACAGGTTCACGCGCGCATGGCTCGGCGAGTGCCGGCGCATTCTGAAGCCGGATGGCGCGATCTGGGTGATTGGCTCCTATCACAATGTCTTCCGGCTCGGCACGGCGCTCCAGGATCTCGGCTTCTGGATTCAGAACGACATCATCTGGCGCAAGACGAACCCCATGCCGAACTTCCGCGGCAAGCGCTTCACCAACGCGCACGAGACGCTCATCTGGGCCGGCCGCGATCGCAAGGCGCGCGTGACCTTCAACTATGAAGCCATGAAGGCCGGGAACGACGACCTGCAAATGCGCTCGGACTGGCTCTTTCCGATCTGCTCAGGACCGGAGCGCCTCAAGGATGACGGTGGCCGCAAGGCTCATCCGACGCAGAAGCCGGAGGCGCTACTGCACCGTGTGCTGCTGGCGTCGACCAAGCCGGGCGACGTGGTTCTCGATCCCTTCTTTGGCACGGGCACGACAGGCGCGGTCGCGCGCCGTCTCGGTCGCCACTACATCGGCATTGAGCGCGATACTGATTATGCCGCGGCCGCGCGCGAGCGCATCGCGCGGGTCAGGCCGCTTGCTCCGGTCGATCTCGAGACCACGCGCTCGAAGCGATCCGAGCCGCGCATTCCTTTCGGCACCATCATCGAGCTCGGCATTCTGGATGCGGGTGCCCGCCTCACGGATGAGCGTGGGCGCATCTGGGCGAACGTGCGTGCCGACGGCACGCTCGCGCTCGACGGCGCAGCGCAGCAGGGATCGATCCACCGCCTCGGGGCCGCCGTCCAAGGGAAGGCTGCCTGCAATGGCTGGACGTTCTGGCACCTCGAGGTCGAGGGCAAGCTGAAGCCTATTGATTCGCTTCGCGAGGAAGCTCGGCGACAGCTTGCCGTCGTCAGGCCGCAGCCGCTGGTGGCCGCCGAATAGAAAAGCCGCCCGACGACAGCGCCGGCCGGTCAGTAGGATGTGGCGAGGTGCGCCTGCAACGCAACAGGCTATGGCTTACTTCGTTTCCTTCTGGATCTGGTCCACAGCCTGTCCGAGGAACTTGAACATGGCGTCGCGGATCTCGGTATCGCTTACCGAGATGCCCTTCGCATCGAAGTCTCCGCGGATCTTCCGGAAGACGTCTTCGTCGCCCTTCTCCTGAAGATCGGCTTTTCTGACAGCTTTGATATAATCTTCGACGGCGGTCCCGCTTAGGCCGAGCTTCTCAGCGGCCCATTCTGCTATCATTTTATTGCGCCGAGACTCAGACCTGAACTTGAGATCCTGATCCAGCGCGAATCTCTTCTCGAACGCCTTTTCCCGTTCATCGAACGTCGTCATGAAGATCTCCAGTTGAAGTCGGAATAGTCGCGGCGGGCCGGCTTGGCGGCGTGTACCCCGACGCGCGCGTTGCTGGTAGCAGGAATATCGTGAGCCGCCCGACCAAATCAACCATGTAGCCTTTGTGAACGTCGTACACTGTGGGCGGCCCGGGGTCGTCGTTGTTTCCGCTGGGCGGTTCGGATACTGTCCGGGCTACGGGCTGACATGAGCGAAAGAGGCTGCGGCGCATTGCGCAGGCCAAGCCGAGCCAGGCACACTGGCTTGGGCATTTGGCAGTGCAGCGGCACCGCTGCCGAAGACCCGGGACACTGAGGCGATACCACGAAGGACTGATGAAAATGAACAGGCGGCGTCGCATCTACGAGGGCAAGGCAAAGGTGCTCTACGAGGGTCCGGAGCCCGGGACCCTGATCCAGCATTTCAAGGATGACGCCACGGCATTCAACGCCAAGAAGCACGCGTTGATCGACGGCAAAGGTGTGCTTAACAACCGCATCTCCGAGTACATCTTCCAGCGTCTCGGAGAGATCGGCGTGCCGACGCACTTCATCAAGCGGCTCAACATGCGCGAGCAGCTCATCCGCGAGGTGGAGATCATCCCGCTCGAGGTGGTCGTGCGCAATGTGGCGGCGGGCTCGCTGTCGACGCGCCTCGGGCTCGACGAGGGCAGCGCGCTGCCCCGCTCAATCGTCGAGTTCTATTACAAGAACGACAAGCTGAACGATCCCATGGTCTCCGAGGAGCACATCACGGCCTTTGGCTGGGCCACGCCCGCCGAGATCGATGAAGTCATGCAGATGGCGCTGCGCATCAACGACTTCCTCGTTGGCCTGTTCCTCGGCATCGGCATCCGGCTCGTGGACTTCAAGATCGAGTTCGGTCGCCTCTGGGAGCAGAACGACAATATGCGCATCGTGCTGGCCGACGAGATCAGCCCGGACTGCTGCCGTCTCTGGGATGTCTCGAGCGGCGACAAGATGGACAAGGACCGCTTCCGCCAGGATCTCGGCGGCCTGATCGAGGCTTATCAGGAAGTCGCGCGGCGCCTCGGTGTGCTGACAGAGAACCCGCGGCCCAAGGGATCGGGCCCGGTGCTCGTCTCGACCAACGGCATGAAGCCCAATTGACTGGTGATTGTCCGATGAAATCGAAAAGCCGGGTCCAGTGCCCGGCTTTTCTGTTTCTGGCTGGGCAGATCCGCCAATTGCCGCGTTGCCAGATTGGTCCGGTCTGAGGTATCGAGCGCCAAGAGCATCGTAGAGGACACGCGCCGTGCCCGAGACCGAGATCCGCCCGTTCAACATCAACTTCGGCCCGCAGCATCCCGCCGCGCACGGTGTGCTCCGACTGGTACTGGAGCTGGATGGCGAGGTTGTCGAGCGAGTCGATCCGCATATCGGTCTCCTCCATCGGGGCACCGAGAAGCTGATCGAGCAGAAGTCCTACCTCCAGGCCATCGGCTACTTCGACCGCCTCGATTACGTCGCACCCATGAACCAGGAGCACGCCTTCTGCATGGCGGCGGAGAAGCTCCTGGAACTTGCGATCCCGAAGCGCGCCCAGCTCATCCGCGTGCTCTATTCCGAGATCGGCCGCATCCTCTCCCATCTCCTGAATGTCACGACGCAGGCCATGGACGTCGGCGCGCTGACGCCCCCGCTCTGGGGCTTCGAGGAGCGCGAGAAGCTCATGGTCTTCTATGAGCGCGCGTCGGGCTCGCGCATGCACGCGAAATACTTCCGCATGGGCGGTGTCCATCAGGACCTGCCGCCCGAGCTGATTGCCGACATCCACGCCTGGTGCGATCCTTTCCTCAAGGTCTGTGACGACATCGAGGGTTTGCTCACGGATAACCGCATCTTCAAGCAGCGCAATGTCGACATCGGCACGTTCAGCATGGCGGATGCCTTTGCCTGGGGCATGTCGGGCGTGATGCTGCGCAGCACGGGCGTTGCCTGGGACCTGCGCCGCGCCCAACCCTACGAGTGCTATTCCGAGCTCGAGTTCGACATTCCGATCGGCAAGAACGGCGATTGCTACGATCGCTACGTGATGCGCATGATCGAAATGCGCGAGTCCGCGCGCATCATGAAGCAGTGCTGCGAGAAGCTCGCCTCGGCCGAGGGCCAGGGGCCGCACGTGTCGGACGACAAGAAGGTCGTGCCGCCGAAGCGGGCCGAGATGAAGCGCTCCATGGAAGCGCTGATCCATCACTTCAAGCTCTACACTGAGGGCTTCCACGTACCCCCGGGCGAGGTTTACGCGGCCGTCGAGGCGCCTAAGGGCGAATTCGGCGTCTATCTCGTGGCCGATGGCTCGAACAAGCCCTACCGCTGCAAGATCCGCGCGCCGGGTTTCCCGCACCTGCAGGCGCTCGATCCGTTCGGCAAGAAGCACCTCCTGGCGGACGTTTCGGCCATCCTCGGCTCGTTTGACATCGTGTTCGGCGAGATCGACAGGTAGGCAATTGCCCTCGTGGCACCTATATCAGCGGGGTCCGGCTCGTCTGCAAGGGTTCGGGGAACCAAACCTTAGTACCGCCGTTGACGGTCAAGGCAGTCGGCGCTTTCAAGGGCGTGGGTTGGCGGTGTGGGCGGGGCGCGCCTGCGGGAAGTCTATCTCCGTCTTTCGACCAGTATTCCCACACCAGACTTAAGCGGGAAGCGGTTGGCCGAATTTAACCATAATGTCCGACCAGGAGCACGCCGCATACCTAAGAGAGTATGACCGGCATGAGCCAACCTGCGTTTAAGAACAACACGCACCTGTATCTTGAGAATGACTGACAAAGAAAAAGATCTGAGCCTCATCATCCCCGGCAACCGCGTTGGACTGTTGCTATTGCACGGCCTCGGCGGGACGCCGATGGAGCTGCGCTATGTCGCCTATGGCGTGGCGCGCGCCGGCTACACAGTCCATTGCCCGCTCGTCGCGGGTCATGGCGGTGGCGTCGAGGAAGTCGCGAACACCACCTGGCAGGACTGGTACGCGAGCGCGGAAGCCGCGCTCCACCGCATGCGCCAGGACTGCGATATCGTCTTTGTCGGCGGTCTCTCGGTTGGCGCCATCACGGCGCTTTTGCTCGCCGCCCGCAATCCGAAGCTGGTGCAGGGCACGGTCTCCTACGCTCCCATCATGTGGCTCAATGGCTGGGTCATGCCGTGGTACGCGCGGCTCTTCGGCCTGGTGCACCACAAGTGGTTCGCCAACAAGCTCAAGTTCGAGGATGCCGAGCCGCATGGCATCAAGGACCCGCGCGTGCGCGATCTCATCGCCAATGCGCTCAAAAGCACCGACAACTCGGTATCGGGTCTCCCGTACACGCCGGGCGGTGCCGTCCTCGAGCACCGCTGGATGGTCAAGACTTTCATGCGCGAGGCTGGCAAGGTCACGCAGCCTTCGCTGATCCTCCATCCGCGCGAGGATGACCACGCCGACATCAACAACTCCGAGTTCCTGCAGAGATCGCTCGGCGGCCGCGTGGAGCTCTGTGTGCTCGACGACAGCTATCACATCATCACGATCGACCGGCAGCGTCAGGTGGTCGTCGACCGCACGGTTTCCTTCATGAGCAATGTCGCGGCCGAAATCGAGGCAGGAAAATCGGCAGCCCGCGACCGCAGCAAGGCCGCGCGCGTCGAACACCATGCGGAGGCCGCGTCCCGGGCGAGCCGCGCCTAGGCGGCTCCTCGCGTCCTCGTCCTTCCAGTAAGCCTGCGCACCGGCTGCGACCTCGCCGGGATTGACGCGCCGCGCGAGCGAGCGTATTCCCCGCCGTGGGACACCCCTCCCCAACGAGGGGCTTCTATCTGGAAGGATAGGCTCTCATGACGACGACGACGCGGCCGCAGCAGCGGCCAGACTGCGCGCATTTTTCTTCCGGCCCCTGCGCAAAGCGCCCCGGCTGGTCCCCTGAAAACCTCAGCAAAGCGTTCCTCGGCCGGTCGCACCGGGCGAAGGAAGGCAAAGCGCGCCTGAAGCTCGCCATCGACAAGACAAAGGCGCTGCTCGGGCTTCCTGCCGACTACATCTGCGCCATCGTTCCGGCCTCCGATACAGGCGCCTTCGAGCTCGCCATGTGGTCGATGCTCGGCGCCCGCGGTGTGGAAGCACTCGCCTGGGAGAGCTTCGGCGAGGGCTGGGTCACCGACGTGACCAAGCAGCTCAAGCTTTCCGACATCCGCGTCACGAAGGCGCCGTATGGCGAGTTGCCCGATCTGTCGAAGGTCGACTTCGCGCGCGACATACTCTTCACGGCCAACGGCACGACATCCGGTGTGCGCGTGCCGAACTATGACTGGATCCCCGCGAACCGCGCCGGCCTCACATTCGCCGACGCGACCTCGGCTGCCTTCGCGCAGCCCGTCGACTGGTCGAAGGTCGATGTGTTCACGTTCTCCTGGCAGAAGGTGCTCGGAAGCGAGGCCGCGCATGGCATGCTCGTGCTCTCGCCACGCGCCGTCGAGCGGCTGGAGACGTACAGCCCACCCTGGCCGCTGCCGAAGATCTTCCGTTTGACCAAGGGCGGCAAGATCCAGAATGGCATCTTCGAGGGCGAGACGATCAACACCCCGTCGATGCTGGCGCTGGAGGACTACCTCGATGCGTTGACGTGGGCCGAGCGGATCGGCGGTGCCAAGGCGCTCATGGCGCGGGCCGATGCCAATGCCAAGGCCATCTACGGTTGGGTCGACCGCACACCCTGGATCGCGCCCCTCGCGGTTGATCCCAATACGCGCTCGAATACGAGCGTCTGTCTCAAGTTCGTCGATCCGGCCGTGACGGCACTGCCGATCGAGGCGCAGGCAGCGTTCGCGAAGAGCGTCTCGGGCCTTCTCGAAAAGGAAGGCGTCGGCCTCGATGCCGGCTACTATCGCGATGCACCGCCGGGTCTCAGGATCTGGACGGGCTCGACAGTCGAAGTGAGCGACGTCGAACGGCTGCTGCCCTGGATCGAGTGGGCCTACGCAGAAGCGCGCTCGGGCCTTGCCAAGGCCGCCTGAGGGCGCCGCATTCCGAGGGGCACGCGCTGCCCCTCGTCTCCCGCATTCGAGAATTCACTGGTGCCTCGATCACGCGAACGGGCTTGCGAGCGCCCGCACATCAGGATCATGAAGCCATGGCTCCCAAAGTCCTCATTTCCGACGAGCTTTCTCCGACCGCCGTGCAGATTTTTAAGGATCGCGGCATCGACGTGACCTTCGAGCCGACACTCGGCAAGGACAAGGAGAAGCTCGCCGAAATCATCGGCAAGTACGACGGTCTCGCCGTCCGCTCGGCGACCAAGGCGACCGAGAAGATCATTGCTGCAGCGAAGAACCTCAAGGTGATCGGCCGCGCCGGCATCGGCGTCGACAACGTCGATATCAAGGCCGCGACGGCCAAGGGCATCATCGTGATGAACACGCCCTTCGGCAATTCGATCACCACCGCCGAGCATGCCATCTCGCTGATGATGGCCCTCGCCCGCCAGATTCCGGAGGCCGACCGCTCCACGCAGGCCGGCAAGTGGGAGAAATCGCGCTTCCTGGGCGTCGAGCTCTTTGGCAAGACGCTCGGCGTGATCGGCTGCGGCAATATCGGATCGATCGTCGCCGACCGCGCGATCGGACTCAAGATGCGCGTCATTGCATTCGACCCGTTCCTCTCGGAGGAGCGGGCCGTCGAAATCGGCGTCGAGAAGGTCGAGCTGCCGGTACTTCTCGAACGCGCGGATTTCATCACACTGCACACGCCGCTGACCGACCGCACGCGCAATGTCCTCAACGCAGCCGCCTTCGAGAAGATGAGGACCGGCGTGCGCATCATCAACTGCGCGCGTGGCGGTCTCGTTGATGAGAAGGCGCTGGCAGCGGCACTCAAGTCGGGCAAGGTCGCCGGCGCGGCGCTCGACGTCTTCGAGACCGAGCCGGCCAAGGAGAACATCCTCTTCGGCATGCCGAACGTAATCTGCACGCCGCATCTCGGTGCCGCGACCTCGGAAGCGCAGGAGAATGTCGCACTACAGATTGCCGAGCAGATGTCTGACTACCTGCTCAAGGGCGCCATCTCCAATGCGGTGAACTTCCCATCGATCACGGCCGAGGAAGCCCCGCGTCTGCGACCATGGGTCAAGCTCGCCGAGCAGCTCGGCCTCTTCGCCGGTCAGCTCACCGAGACGAGCATCAAGGGCATCCGCCTCGAATACTCGGGCACCGTCGCCGAGCTCAACGTGAAGCCACTTTCGGCGGCTGCTGTCGCGGGCATTCTGCGGCCGCTGCTGTCGGATGCCGTCAACATGGTTTCGGCTGCAGCCACGGCTAGGGATCGCGGCATCATCGTCGAAGAGGTCGTGCGCACACAGGACGGCGCGTTCGAGGGCTACATGCGTCTGACGGTCAAGACCGACAAGTACGACCGCTCGGTCGCTGGCACGGTCTTCGGCGATGGCCGCCCGCGTATCATTCAGGTGCGCGACATCAACATGGAGTTCGAGACGGCACCGCACATGCTGTTCGTGCGCAATGCCGACAAGCCGGGCTTCATCGGCCGCTTCGGTATGCTCATGGGCGAGGCCGGGCTCAACATCGCGACTTTCAATCTTGGCCGCGACAAGCCAGGCGGCGATGCCATCTGCATCGTGTCCCTCGATGAGCCCATGCCGGAAGCGGTCATGGAGCAGGTGCGCGCGCTGCCGCAGGTGGTCCGTGCGAACCGGCTGGCGTTCTGATAATCGGGGTCGATGAGCCAGAACATCTACGACGATCCCGAGTTCTTTGCGGGCTACAGCCGTTTGCCGCGTTCAGTCGGCGGATTGGCGTCGGCGCCGGAGTGGCCCGTGCTGCGCGCCATGATGCCGGATGTGCGAGGGCTCAGGATCGTCGATCTCGGCTGTGGCTTCGGTTGGTTCTGCCGCTGGGCGCACGAGAATGGTGCATCCGAAGTGCTCGGCATCGACCTCTCCGAGAAGATGCTCGCACGCGCTCGACCGGCCACGCCGGATACCGCGATCACGTATCTTCAGGCCGATCTCGCGACGCTCGAGCTTTCAGCCAGGAGCTTCGATCTCGCCTACAGCTCGCTTGCCATCCACTATCTCGAGGATGTCACGCGGTTCTTCGCCAAAGTGCGCGCCGCGCTCGTCCCCGGCGGTAATTTCGTCTTCTCGACCGAGCATCCGATTTTCATGGCGTCGCACAACGCCAGATGGTTGAGCGATGCGGATGGACGGCCGACATGGCCCGTCGATAGCTATCTCGCTGAAGGTCCGCGTACGACCGAGTGGTTCACTCCCGGCGTCGTCAAATATCACCGCACGTTGGGCACGACGCTCAACGCGCTGATCGGCGCCGGCTTCACGATCACGCATGTCGAGGAATTTGGACCTACACCCGCCCAGATCGCCGACAATCCGGACCTCGTCAAGGAACGCGAGAGACCGATGTTCCTGCTGGTCTCCGCTCACAGCTAATTCATTGAAGCTACTGCGCCTGCGGTCGCACGACGGATTTACGGTCAGGCAGCGTTCATTCTAGGTGTGCGCATGGTGAGGCTCACCTAGTGTGATGATCGAGAAATTCGCCAGAGCTCGCAGCATGGGCCGAGCTAATTTCTTGATCTCAGTCACACTAGAAAATCCATAATTCTAGTGTCTCCTTTGAATCCGAAGGTTGCTTGGGACACAAGCATCGAGGTCAAGCGAGTTTCGGAATCGGGACACTAGCGGGGAACGACATCATGAAGATGCTGAAGCTGTTCGCGGCCGTGCTTGCGCTGTCGATGAGCGGTACAATGGCAGCACAGGCTGCACCTGGCTATACGACGGCAAACGTCAATCACCGAACAGGCCCAGATACGGAATTCCCGAGCATGGGCGTCATTCCCGAGAGCACGCCGATCGAGATTCGCGGCTGCCTCCGGGATGAATCCTGGTGTGACGTGATCGCGGGGGGCAACCGCGGCTGGGTGTTCAGCGAGTATCTCGCCTACAGCTATCGCGGCCGTTACGCGCCGCTACCCGACGTCGGCCTCGGCGTTGCGGGCGTGCCCGTCGTGACCTTCTACGCGCCGACGTACTGGCGCCGGCACTACGTCGGACGACCCTGGTACGGCGAGCGGGATCGCTGGGTCCGGCACGCGCCCCGGCCGCGTCCGGGCTGGCGTCCGCCACCCCCGGGGCCGCGTACGCCGGGCTGGTGGCGCTCGGGCTATCAGGCACCGCCAGGCATGCCGCCGCCTCCGGGTGGCTGGCGGCGGCCATAAGCTGATTCCGGCCTCAATGCCCGATGTCTTGGAGGGCCCGGTCAGCCTCGGCTAATCGGGCGCTCGGCCAATAGTCAGGATTATTGACACTGCCGGCCCCTCTGCCCCATATAGGCCCCATGTCGATCGAAGCGAACATCCGTGAGCGACGTCGTCGGGGCTGCGGCCCGCGGCAGCGATAACGGCTTGGTGAGACCAGCCGTTGTTGCCAGCGCCGCGCACCCGCGCGGCCTTTTTCGTTTTGACGCGCCTGCCAAAGCCCCTCTCTCTCCTGAAGTCGCCGCCACTCTCGACCTATTTCAGCATTGGAAAGAGAACCACCGATGTCCGCTGCAACCTCCGCCCAATCTTCCGGCAAGCCCGCCGTCGTCGCCTCCTCGGGACCCTCTCCCGCGGTCATGGGGACCTACGGCCGTTATGATGTCGTCTTCGACCGGGGCGAGGGCTCCTGGCTCATCGACACCAAGGGCGAGCGCTATCTCGATTTCGGTTCCGGCATTGCCGTGAACGCGCTGGGTCACGCGAACCCAAAGCTCACCGCCGCGCTCGCCGAGCAGGCGCAGAAGCTCTGGCACACCTCGAACCTCTATCGCGTCGCGGGCCAGGAAAAGCTCGCCGAGAAGCTCGTCGCTTCGACGTTCGCCGATAAGGTCTTCTTCTGCAACTCGGGTGCGGAGGCTTGCGAGGGCATCATCAAGCTCGCGCGGCGCTACCAGTTCGTGAGCGGCCATCCCGAGCGCTGGCGCATCATCACCTTCAAGGGCTCCTTCCACGGCCGCACGCTCGGCACGATCGCGGCCGCCGGCAATGAGAAGTATCTTGAGGGTTTCGGCGAGCCGGCGCCCGGCTTCGATGTGCTTGAAACGGTCAATGATCTCGCGCTCGTCGAGAAGGCCATCGGGCCGGCGACGGCGGCGATCATGGTCGAGCCCATCCAGGGCGAAGGCGGCATCCGCGCCTGCACGAAGGAATTCATGCAAGGCCTACGCGCGCTCGCCGACAAGAACGGCCTCTTGCTCATTCTCGACGAAGTACAGACCGGCGTCGGTCGCACGGGCAAGCTCTTCGCCTACGAGTCCGCCGGCATCAAGCCGGATGCCATGGCGATCGCCAAGGGCATCGGCGGCGGCTTCCCGATGGGTGCATTCCTCGCGACGGCCGAAGCCGCGAAGGGCATGGTGCCCGGCACGCATGGTTCGACCTTCGGCGGCAATCCGCTCGCCATGGCGGTCGGCAATGCCGTGCTCGAGGCCGTGCTGGAGCCGGGCTTTCTCGAGGACGTGCAGAGGAAGACCCTACGCTTCAAGCAGCTCCTCGCCGGCCTCAAGGACGAGCACGCCGATATCGTCGAGGGTGTCCGCGGTGAAGGGCTCCTGATCGGCGTCAAGATCAAGGACAAGTTCCCGGCTGGCGACGTGGTGAAGGCCTGCCTCGCCGAGCACCTGCTGACGGTCGGCGCTGGCGATAACGTCGTCCGCATGATCCCGCCGCTGACGACGCCGGACGACGAGATTGCCGAGGGCGTTGCCCGGCTCTCGCGTGCGCTTTCGAGCGTGAAGAAGCAGGTGAAGTAGAAAACCGCGTCGCCGGCGTTGCCGCTTCCATGGAAAGGTGGAAGCGGTGGCGCCGACGACCTTTCATTCCGAACTCGAGACTGCCATGGATGCCCGCATCGGCTTGAAGCCGCCCCGCCATTTTCTCGATCTCGACCAGATCGACGCACGCGTCCTCCGCCGGATCGTCGACATGGCGCACGAGATGAAACGGGCGGGCAGGCCTGTGCCCAAGCACCTGAGGCCCAAGGACGTCGAGGACATGATCCTCGTCATGGTCTTCGAGAAGCCGTCGACGCGTACGCGCGTATCGTTCGATGTCGCCATGCGTCAGCTCGGTGGGCAGACCATCGGCCTCAATCACACGGACACTCAGCTCGGTCGCGGCGAGCCGATCTCCGATACGGCCAGGGTACTCTCGCGCTATGCGGACGCGCTCATGGTGCGCGCTAATGCACATCAGACGCTCGTCGAGCTCGCCGAGCACGCCTCGATACCGGTGATCAACGGTCTGACGGATCTGAGCCATCCCTGCCAGATCATCGCCGATATCGTGACCTTCGAGGAAACGCGCGGCACGATCGGCGGCAAGACAGTGGCTTGGGTCGGCGACGGCAACAACGTAGCCTCGTCCTGGATGCACGCCGCGGTGAAATTCGGCTTCAAGCTGCGCGTTGCGACGCCGGCGCAGCTCAAGCCCGAGCAAGCAGTCATCGATTGGGTGAAGGCCGAAGGTGCGAGCGACAGCATTCTTCTCACCGATGATCCAGCCGAAGCCGTCAAAGGCGCCGAATGCGTCGTGACGGATACGTGGGTCTCTATGGGGCAGAGCGATGCGCCGCGCCGCAAGCAGTTGCTCGGGGCGTATGCCGTCGATGGAGCTCTCATGAAGGGCGCGGCCAAGGACGCGATCTTCATGCACTGCCTCCCGGCGTACCGTGGTCACGAGGTATCGGCCGAGGTCATCGACGGGCCGCAATCGGTCGTCTTCGATGAGGCCGAGAACCGGCTGCACGCCCAGAAGGCAATTCTCGCCTGGTGCCTGGGCGTCGACTGAAGTGGAAGAAGAAAAGATGGTGATCAGAGCGGGCCGTACGGAAGTCGGCGTGCCGCCGGTGCGCGATGATGTCGTACTGCCGTTCGGTACCGTACGCTCGCGCGTTGCTGGCCGCATTGTCCGCCTCGGTCACGTCATCGACGAGATCCTTTCGGGGCACGACTATCCCGAGCCCATCAGCGTTGTTCTCGGTCAGGCCATCGCGCTGACGGCGCTCCTCGGCCAGCAGTTGCAGGAGGGTGGACGCCTCATTCTGCAGACCAAGACGGATGGTCCGCTGGGCTTTCTCGTCGTGCAGTACGAGGTTCCTGGCAAGCTTCGTGGCTATGCGAGCTACGACCGCGAGCGCCTGGAGGCCTTGCAGAAGTCGGGTGAGCTCAGCGATGGCACGCTGCTCGGTCATGGTCGGCTCGCTATGACGATCGATCCGGGCGGCGAGCAGGAGAGCCATCAGGGCGTCGTGCCGCTCGACGGCAGTAGCCTCGCTGAGGCGGCGATCACGTATTTTCGCCAATCGGAGCAGCTTCCGACATTCATCCGGCTGACGGCGGTGCGGCACTTCATTGGCCGTAGCGGCGATACGCCCTCGCGCTGGCATTGGCGGGCGGGCGGGCTCATCGTCCAGCACGTACCGGCAGCCGGCGGCGAGAACGAAGTCAAGCCGACGATGTCCGGCGAGGAGCGCGACGCAAGTCTCGAAGGCGAGCACGACGACGATTGGAATCGCGTCGAGATTCTTGCCGCAACGGTCGAGGATCACGAATTGATCGATCCGCTGCTGGCATCGGAGCGCCTGTTGCTGCGCTTGTTCCACGAGGAGGGCGTGCGTGTTGCGCCCATAGTGCCGCTCGAAGCCAAGTGCCGCTGCTCACGCGATCGCATTGGCGCATTTCTGGACGGTTTTCCCGAAGCCGAGCGCGAGACGCTGCGCGAAGCCGATGGCGCGATCACGGTGAAGTGCGAGTTTTGCTCGAAAAGCTACCGCTTCGAGCGGGATGACGCGATCGGGTGATGAGGAAAATCCCCTCTCCCCGCTTTTCGCGGGGAGAGGGTTAGGGTGAGGGGCGGAAGCTTGTTCGACGTGAGCGTGTGCCGCCGCCCCTCATCCTGACCTTCTCCCCGTAAGCACGGGAGAAGGGACATATAGTGCCCGTCGCGAGTACAGCGGTTCTCAGTTCAGGGCCACTTCACCACGGGCGGCATCGACGAGAGGATCGAATCCACGTTGCCGCCGGTCTTGAGCCCGAACACCGTACCGCGATCGTGGAGCAGGTTGAACTCGACGTAGCGACCACGCCGCACGAGTTGCTCGTCACGCTCGGCGTCGCTCCACGACTTGGCGAAGTTGCTGCGCACGAGCTCCGGATAGATGGCCTTGAAGGCGCGGCCGACACTCTGTGTGAAAGCGAATGCGGCATCCCACCCGCCGACGGCATCGTCGGGTGTCAGGTAGTCGTAGAAGATGCCGCCGACGCCTCGTGGCTCCTTGCGGTGCGGCAGGTAGAAGTATTCGTCACACCACGCCTTGAGGCGGGCATAGTCCACGATCGGGTGCGGTGCGCAGGCTTCCTGCATGGCCGCATGGAAAGCGCGCGTGTCCGGATCCCCCTGCGTGCGGCGCGTGCCGAGGACAGGCGTGAGGTCAGAGCCGCCGCCGAACCACCATTTCGAGGTCACGACGAAGCGCGTGTTCATGTGCACGGCCGGCACATGCGGGTTCTGAAGGTGCGCGATCAGCGAAATGCCGGAAGCCCAGAAATGAGGGTCCTCGGTGGCGCCGGGGATCTGGCTCCGGAACTCGGGCGCAAACTCGCCGTGGACGGTCGACGTGTGCACACCGACCTTCTCGAAAACCCGGCCACGCATCAGGCTCATCAGCCCGCCGCCGCCGTCGCCCCCGGCATGGTCCGTGCGCCGCCACTGCTGGCGCGCGAAGCGGCCGGCTGGCCGGTCCGCAAACTGCACGCTGGCTGGTAGTTCATCCTCGACTTGTTCAAATGTGGCGCAGATTTCGTCCCTAAGCTGCTCGAACCAAGCGCGCGCTGTGGCTTTGCGATGCTGCAATTCATCAGGCGCCATGCTATTCACTCGCTGAGTTATGGCGCGAACGCCGTTTCCTCCGGCCGGCCAGACGGCGTTTCATATCTGGACATGATATCGTCACGACTGGCACGTAGAGAGCCCCGCCCGCGCCGCAGCCGATCCCTTGGTATAGGGGCATTCTCAGCCCTATCTTTGATACGTCAAGGGAGCTGGTCGTCACATTGACCGGAATCAATCCCCGACAAGTCGGGAATGTGCAGGGGCGTGAGAAATTCTGTCCGTAAGCGCGGCGTTGCCGGCAAGTAGCCGAGCATGATCGCGCCCGGCCCATGGCACGCAGTAACCAAGAGCTCTGGTCATGTACCGCTGGTTCGAGACCCGCATCGATCCCTATCCTGAGCGAGCGCCTGAGCGCCCGCCGGTGACGCTTGCGGCATTCTATCTCTATTTCATCCGGCCGGTGTGGCCAGTGTTCATCGTTCTGCTCGTCGTCGGGTTCATCGGCTCGGTGATCGAGGTGTCGCTGATGGCCTTCATCGGCAGCATCGTCGATCTGATGCGGACGTCGGGATCGCCCGAGACGTTCCTGTCTGATCACGCGTCCTGGCTGTTGTTCATGGCATTCGTCGCGCTGATCGCGCGGCCGCTCGTCTCGACGCTGCACGACCTGATCAAAAACCAGGTGATCGCAGGGCCGGTGACGACGCGCGTACGCTGGCTGACACATCGCTATGTGCTGCGCCAGAGCCTGTCGTTCTACCAGAATGACTTTGCCGGCCGCGTCGCCAACAAGATCATGCAGACCGCGCCGGCGCTGCGCGAGTCGGTGGTTCAGGTCATCGACGCAATCTGGTTCGCCGGCATCCAGTGGGTCGGTGCGGTCATACTGTTCGCGAGCGCCGACGTATGGCTGCTGGTGCCGCTGTTCGTGTGGCTCGCGGCGTACATCTTGGCGATGGTCTACTTCGTGCCGAAGATCCGTGAGCGATCGACGGCAGCGGCCGAAGCGCGCTCGATGCTCACCGGCCGCATCGTCGACAGCTACACAAACATCCTGACGGTCAAGCTGTTCGCCCACGCCGACCGCGAGGATTCCTACGCCAAAGCCGCGATCGACGAGCAGATGTCGAAGTGGCAGGCGTCGCTGCGCCTGCTGACCAGCATGGAGTTCACGCTCTACACGCTGAACGGCTTTCTCATCGTCGGTGCCAGTGGGCTCGCGATATGGCTGTGGAGCCTTGGCCTGGTCACGATCGGTGATATCGCCGTCGTGACGGGGCTGGTGATCCGCATCGTCGCCATGTCGGGCTGGGTGCTGTTCACTGTTGCCGGCATCTTCGAGAACATCGGCGTCGTGCAGGAAGGCATGGAGACGATCTCGCGGGATCAGGAGGTCGTCGATGCGCCGGATGCGAAGCCTCTCGTCGTCAAGCGTGGTGAGATCCGCTTCGATCACATCCGTTTCCACTATGGCAGGAAGTCTGGGATCATCGACGATCTGTCGCTCACCGTCGCGCCGGGTGAAAAAGTCGGACTTGTCGGCCGGTCGGGCGCGGGCAAGTCGACGCTCGTCAATCTGCTGCTGCGCTTCTACGACCTGGAGCGCGGACGCATTCTCATCGATGGCCAGGACATCGCACATGTCACGCAGGACAGTCTGCGCGCCAACATCGGCATGGTGACGCAGGATACATCGCTCCTGCACCGCTCGGTGCTCGACAACATTCTCTACGGGCGGCCCGATGCCGGCCGCGACGCGGCGATCGTGGCCGCGCGCATGGCGGCGGCGCATGAATTCATTCCGCAGCTCAGGGATCTGCGCGAGCGGGCGGGGTACGATGCGCACGTGGGCGAGCGGGGCGTGAAGCTCTCCGGCGGCCAGCGCCAGCGGGTTGCGATCGCGCGCGTGCTGCTGAAGAACGCACCGATCCTGATCCTCGACGAGGCGACGAGCGCGCTCGACAGCGAGGTCGAGGCCGCCATCCAGGAGCAGCTCAACAACCTCATGCAGGGCAAAACGGTGATCGCCATCGCGCATCGCCTCTCGACTATCGCGGCCATGGACCGGCTCGTGATCATGGACGAGGGGCGGATCGTCGAGGAGGGGCCGCATCAGACGCTGCTCGAGCGTGGCGGGCTCTATGCCGAGCTCTGGGCGCGCCAGTCCGGCGGATTCCTCGCCAAGGAGGCGGCGGAGTAATCGCTCGCGCCTTTGGCGCGACGGGGCTGCTTGATAGCCGCGCGCCTCCGGCGCGACCGCCCCCGGCCCCAATCGGGAGGTACACCCTCCCGAACCCTCCCGCCTTTTGACTTTGCGCCTCGAAGGAGGCGCTAGCATTCATCCGAGCAATTCGCTTCCCCAAGCTCTGCCCAGTCGCTGTGGCCGCTGCGGGCATTGCGCTACCGAATGAGGCGACAGCACCTCTTCGCAGCACCCCGCGGCACTTAAGGCATGCCACGATTTGGCTGCATCGGCGGCCCATGCTAAACAGGCACGGGACGATTCCGTGGGGGAAGACGCCATGATCCGAATTCGCGTGTTCGGCGCAGTGCTTTTGGCCGGAGCACTTTCCGCCTGCTCGGGCGGCGGCGGACTGACGACGGCATCTTTGCTCGGCACGCCTGCCGAAAAGCCGCCAGTCGACGAGCCCACCGAGCGCGCACTCAATGCTGCTGCGGTTTCCGTCCGCGCGAGCAAATGCGGTTACAACTTCAATCCCAACAAATTGCGTGACTCCTATCTGGCCTACGAGGCATCAGCCGGAGCGTCGCCGGAGCAGATGGCGAAGCTCACCCAGTCCTATGACTTCACGCGCACGACCGTCAGCAAGCAAATCTCCAATCCGGAGGAGTATTGCTCTCCCGATCGTACGCGCCAGGTCAGCCTCGATCTGAACAAGCAGCTCGCGGGCGATTTCCGGGCGCCGCCAAGGAAGCCGGCGGACGCCTATGGCTGGTGGGGCGAGCCGGGCTCACAAAAGCCCATGGATCGGGAAGCGATCTTCGACCCGCTGGCGCCGCGCTAAGGTCGGCGCCTACCGCCAAGCTCAGGCGCCGACGCGTCCATTGCCGCGCGGAGTCTGCCCAGGCGCGGCATCTTCGCTTGGCTTATGAACTGTGGGCTGAACGCCGAGCAGGCGCTCGCTCGCCATGTCGAACACGAGCTTGGTGCCGAATTCCAGCTTCGTACGGAAGACCGCCCAGTGCTTCGCGCCCTGCTCGCAAAGCGCGGCATTGCGGTCGCAGAAAGTCATGGCACGGTGCACGGTTTCCGTGGCGGTCTTGTAGAGTTGGGCTTGGCGCTCCTTGTCCGAGGGGAGCAGAAACACGATTAGCCCCACCCAGAACGCCATCCGGATCAAAAACATGGCTCACAACCTCTCGGGCTCGGCCGCTGGTGCAACCGCGAGTCCCAGTCACTGTTCTCAGGCCTCCATGTTTACCTTGCAGAGGCGAAATCACCGCAAAGGCGAGCCGGCGCATTTGTCTCAAATCTTCCAAGTGCGCTTAACCCCTCGGTCAGTTTTGCGGCCACGTTGCTTTGGTGACGAATCGAAGCGCACGGAACTGCACTACGGTGAACGAAACCGCGGGTGCAAAACATTCCTAGAACACTCTACTGTTCCGCTTTTCCTTTCAGGATATTGAGCACCTCTTGTGCGATGAGAACAAAAATGGTACATGAACGGTTAATTGCTAGAATCTGCAACTCATGGAATAAGGAAACTCGCATCATGGCTGCTGCGCATCTACGCGTCGTCGAGGGGGACGATATGGACAAGCACAAGGCGCTGGATGCAGCGCTTGCGCACATCGAGAAACAGTTCGGCAAAGGCTCGATCATGCGGCTCGGTGCCAATGATCGGACCATTGACGTCGAGGCGGTCTCGACCGGATCGCTCGGGCTCGATATCGCGCTCGGGATCGGTGGCTTGCCGCGCGGGCGCGTGGTCGAGATCTTCGGCCCGGAAAGCTCGGGCAAGACCACGCTCGCCCTTCAGTGCGTGGCGGAAGCCCAGAAGAAGGGTGGCATCTGCGCTTTCGTCGATGCCGAGCACGCCGTCGACCCGGTCTATGCGAGGAAGCTCGGCGTCAAGGTCGAGGATCTGCTTATTTCGCAGCCCGACTCGGGCGAGCAGGCTCTGGAGATCGTCGACACGCTGGTCCGCTCGGGCGCCGTCGACGTGCTGGTGGTCGACTCGGTTGCGGCGTTGACGCCCAAGGCGGAGCTCGAAGGCGAGATGGGGGATAGCCTCCCCGGCTTGCAAGCGCGTCTTATGAGCCAGGCGCTGCGCAAGCTCACCGGCACCATCTCCAAGTCACACTGCACGGTGATCTTCATCAATCAGATCCGCATGAAGATCGGCATCATGTTCGGCAATCCCGAGACGACGACGGGTGGCAATGCGCTCAAGTTCTACTCGTCCGTCCGCCTCGACATCCGCCGTATTGGCCAGATCAAGGAACGCGACGAGCCGGTCGGCAACCAGACGCGCGTCAAGGTCGTCAAGAACAAGGTCGCGCCGCCCTTCAAGCAGGTCGAATTCGACATCATGTACGGCGAGGGCATCTCGAAGACCGGCGAGCTAGTCGACCTCGGCGTCAAGGCCGGGATCGTTGAGAAGTCGGGCGCCTGGATCTCCTTCAAAGGCACTCGGATCGGCCAGGGCCGTGAGAACGCCAAGACGTTCCTCAAGGACAATCCCAAGATCGCTGCCGAGATCGAGGCTGCGATCCGTCAGAACGCAGGGCTGATCGTCGACAAGATGCTCCAGGCTGAGCCGAGCGACGATCCCGATCCGGATGGACTGACCGAGGTGCCGGATGCCGATGGTGTGCTGCCGGATCCGGAACCGGAGGATACGACGGCGCGCAAGGGTGCGCGCGCGGGTCGGCGCTAGGCTCGAGACACGTGCCAGGCCACGTGCAAGAGCGACCGCCGCCCCCATTCGCCGCGTTCCGTTCGGACGATGTCGTGGCTGCGGTCGAAATTGCCTTGTCGCCATATGCGGCGCAGGCCGCACAGTGCACGGCCTGCGTTCTGGCCGAGACGCGCACGAAAGTGGTGTTCGGCTCGGGTAGCACGCGCTCGGGTATTGTCCTCATCGGCGAAGCGCCCGGAGCGAACGAGGACGTTCAGGGCCTGCCGTTCGTCGGCCGCTCGGGGCAGCTCCTCGATCGCCTGCTCGCCGAGACGGGAATTGCGCGCAGTGACCTGTATATCTGCAATGTCGTGAAATGCCGGCCGCCGCAAAACCGAGATCCGCGCCCCGAGGAAGTTGTGACATGCGCACCCTTCCTCCGCGCGCAGCTCGATGTGCTGAAGCCCCGCGTTCTCTGTGCCCTTGGCCTTCATGCAACGCGCTGGTTGCTGCCGGGCAAGGAGCCCATGGCGAAGCTGCGTGGGCAGGTTCTGGAGTACAAGGGCATACCGACGATCGCGACCTACCATCCGGCCGCCATCCTGCGCAGCCCGAGGTTGAAGGACAATGCGCTGGTCGACCTGCGGCGTGTACGCGAGCTCGCCGAGGAAGCTGCGGACACGCCAAATGCGTAACTTGGCCCACAATATCAGGCGCCTATCGTGCGGCCGTTCAGTAAGTGCTCGATGCTAAAGGTGCATAAGCTCCCGAGGCATGTGGCCAATGCCCTGAGCACCGCCTACGGTCACGCAAGCGAGTCTGTTTGCCGCTGACCAATGGTTGCGTTCGGGGTCGGCGGTGATCGCCCACAACTCTCAACAGCGAGTGCATCGTGGCTCTGAACGCACAGCCCTTCTGGGATTGGATCACCGAACGCCATCGCATTTATCTCAAGAAGGCCGCAGGCGAACCTGCACCCTGGACGAATGACGAGATCCTGCAGACGTACAGCTTCTGTAATGTCTTCCGCGAGCTCGACAAGGTCACCGTGTGGGTGCGCGAGAAGTGGCGGGAGCCCTATGCCGACAATCCGCAGCTCTGGATTGCCATGTGTCTCGCGCGTCAGGTGAACTGGCCGGAGACACTCGAGGAAGTCGGGTTTCCCGAGCGTACTTACGACGCCAAGGCGATCCGCGCCGCGCTCGAAGCGCGCAAGGCGCGTGGCGAAAAAGTGTACACGGGCGCCTACATGATCAGCGCCCCCTCGGGCGAGTTCGCCGGCATGGCGAAGCCGGAATATACGGCGCATGTCGTCGTCGGCGCGCTCTGGGACGCACGCCACGAGTTCGACGCCATGTTCGCGAACGGCCGCCAGCCCACCATGCAGGAAGTGCACACGTGGCTGCGCCAGTTCCGCGGCTGGGGTGATTTCATGGCCTACGAGGTCGTGACGGACCTCCGTCACACGCGCTATCTGCGCAATGCGCCCGACATCAACACCTGGGCCGTGGCAGGGCCGGGTGCGATCCGCGGATTGCACCGCCTGCACGGGCGCCCATATAAGAAATCACTGACGCAGACGCAGGCGCTCGAGGAAATGCGCGAGCTGCTCGAGCTGTCGAAGACGAGCCTGCCGGATTTCGTGCCGCCTCTGGAGCTCCGCGAGGTCGAGCATTCGCTCTGCGAGACGGACAAGTATCTCCGCGTCGCCAACGGAGAGGGCCGCCCCAGGGCCAAATATGAGGGTGTAGCCGCATGAAGGTCGTCCAAGCTCGCAACGTAAATGACGCTGTCGTCAAGGGTGCCGAGCTCATGAAGCAAGGTGGGCTCGTGCAGGCAAGCCGCGCCGGTAGCACCATCGAATATCCCGAGCCCGTCTGCACGGTTTACGAGCGTCCGCTGGAGCGCGTGCTTTTCGACGGCGTGCGCGATGCGAATCCCTTCTTCCATCTGCTGGAAGCGCTGTGGATGCTCGCCGGCCGCAACGACGTCGCTTGGCTCGCGCGCTTCAACCAGCGCATGGCGACCTACTCGGATGACGGCATCGTCTTCAATGCCGCCTACGGCTATCGCTGGCGCCAGCAGTTCGATCTCTCCAAGGCGCACGGCCGTCCGTTCCGCGATCAGCTCACGACTATTGTCGATCTCCTGCGCAATGATCCGGACAGCCGCCGCGCCGTCCTCCAGATCTGGGATGCGGAAGCCGATCTCGGCGTCGCGAGCAAGGATCTCGCCTGCAACACCCAAGCCATGTTCAAGGTGCGCAACGGCCGCCTGAACATGACCGTCTCGAACCGCTCGAACGACATCATCTGGGGCTGCTACGGCGCTAATGCCGTGCACTTCTCGATCCTGCTCGAGTACATGGCCGCGCGGATTGGCGTCGAGGCCGGTGTCTACCGCCAGATGAGCGACAGCTATCACGCCTACGAGGACACCTGGTCCAAGATCAGCGGTATTGCCGACCGCTTTGAGGGCGATCCCTATGCGCTCGACGAGGTAGCCGTCTATCCCCTGGTCGGCGATCCCGAAAACTTCGATGCGGATCTCTTCCATTGGCTCGACAATCCGCCGGACGAGATGAGCCTCGCCCAGTGGGATGCCGCGGTTGCGTCGGGAGAAGCGCGCAATCCCTATTTCCTGCGTGTTGCGACGCCGATCTACAACGGCTGGTTCGCCTACAAGCGCAAGGATCGTGCGACGGCCCTGGCCTGGGTCGAGCGCTGTGCCGCGACCGACTGGCGGCGCGCCGCGCTCGAGTGGTTCGAGCGCCGCTGGCAGCCGCGCGCGAGCGTCGCCGCGGAGTAAGAGGCCAATCGTGACGGGAGAAGATGCGCAGCGCAAGACACTGCTCGAGCGGCTCGCCGCCAGCGATACGGCGACGCTGAAGCGGCTCGCGGCGCTGCTCGATGATGCCGGCGAGAGCGGCGCCGACAGCGGTCCCTCCTATCTCGACCATCTCCGCGCGGTTGCCGACAGTGATGTGCGTGGCTTACGCAATGCGGAGAAGTCCTACGGAGATAGCTGGAAGCGGCGCGGCGGCGTCGACACGTTCAACATGCTTGCGCGCAAGTGGGACCGCGTCGAGAAGCGCCTCGCGACGACGGGTGATGGAGCCTCGCCCTACGACATCTTCGAGCACATCGCGGCCGATACGAAGAGCGACGGTTTCATCGACGATGTGCGCGACTTGCGCCGCTACCTCATGCTCGCCGAGGCCGAGATCGCCGCGCGCGAAGCTGGTAATGTCGAGGACAGCGGGCGTGGTTATCTGGATCAGCTTCAGCCGCTCGCTGATGGCGATGTCGCGAACATCGAGGAGAAGGAGCGCGCGTACGGCAGCAGTTGGAAGCGGCGCGGCGGGATCGGCGCGTTCATGATGCTCGCACGCAAATTCGATCGCATCGAGCAGCGTGTTTCGTCGGAGATGCCTGGTGCACAGAAGCACAATCTTTTCCAGCACATTGTCGCCGACACCCGCGCGGAGCCCCTGCTGGACGACATCCGCGACCTGCGCCGTTATCTCATTCTCGTGGAAGCCGAGATGGCTGCGCGCGATTTGATCGAGATCGGCACCTCACGCGACAATCGGAGCTGAGCTGTCCGCGCTCAGGCGCTTTCGGGCGGCAGCGTCTCCTGACCGGCAGCCGCCAGTGCGGCGCGACCGAAGTCATTCCCCGGCTCCCGCCAAAGCGTGTGCACGTGGCGCGCACTCTCGCGCGTCGCGTACTCGATCGAGAGCCTCGGGCCATGCAGGCGATAGTAGTGCAGGTCGCTCGTCTCGAAGCCGCCAGACCACTCGAAGTGCAGGGTGTCGCGCGCTGCGCCCTCGAGACGACCCATCTGCGCCTTCGCCAGATCGTGCGGCAGGTTTGAAATGTAGGTCTCGGCAATGCCGAGCATCAGGTGACGCTGCGTCTCGTCGCTGAGCGCAGCAAAAGCGATGCCGCCGGCTTCCGTTGCGACCTCGGCACGGCGCGGGCCGGCGCGCACGTCGTTCGGTACGTCGCCGGCGCGACGGGTCCGCGCGAGCTGCCCGGCATCGAGATTGCGCACGAGATCGCGGCCGATATAGTCCTCGCGATGGATCGGCGCGAGACCGGCGTACAGCCCCGTCGCGACTTCCATGGGATCGGCGCAGACGCAGTGCGGGGTCGCAGAGATCACGCGATCTCGAAATACCGTATAGTTGAGCGAGAGATGATGACCTTCGACGCGCCAGCCCCACAGGCCATCCGGAACGGGCTCTCCGTAAACCGCAAAATAGTAGGCGCCGGGGCCGCGGCCAAAGCCGCGCGTCTCTTTCAGCACAGCGGCGAGCTTCATAACGCCCGTGGCCTTCTCAAGTCCCGAAGAGCTCAGGGACACGGCGAGCAGGTTCATGGCGAGCTTGCGCTCGTCAGGCTCCATGTCATCCAGCGAAAAACCGTTGCGCCGTCCCGGCACATACGTCCAGCGATGACGCTCGGGGGCGGCGAAGGGGAATGAGAGCTGATCGCGTGCTTTCGGGCGACCACCTGTGAGTAGCACGCTTGCCGCGAGGCGCATCGCGCTGCCCGTGCTGCTCTCTGAGGTCTGAGCATGGGTCGGCATGGAGATACTACCGGGAAGCGCAGCTCCGGCAATCAGCGCGGCTAATTGGCGGCGGCTCAGATGCGGTGCGCTCATGGTGACGCCCTTCGAGTGCTTGCACTCTGAAGTATAGGGAGCGGAGATTGGTTCCCGCTCCCCCATGTCTGGCGCGTATCTGGCGCGTTAGGACGTCGTGTACTTGACCGTGCAGCCATAAGGACGCGTCACGGCGTTCTGCACGGGCTCGCCCTTGGTTACGGCAACGATCGCGTCCTTGAAGTAAGGCGTCGCCTTCTCGATATCATCGGCGCGGGTCGAGGGAATGGAGTCGATACCGCCCATATAGACCAGCGTGCCCTCGGCATTGATGAGGAACATCTGCGGGGTCGTGCGCGCGTCATAGGCGCGGCCGACCTGGCCCTTCGGATCGAGAAGAACGGCAGCCGGAGCGGCTTTCCGCGTCTGGGTGAGCTCGTTGGCCTTCTCCGGTGTGACATTGCCCTGCTCGCCCGGCGGCGAGGAAATGACGCTCAGCCACACGATGCCTGCATCGGCAGCCTGCTTCTGAAGCGACTGCATGTTGCCGGTGTTGTAGTGCTTGCGCACGTACGGGCAGTCATGGTTCGTCCACTCGAGCGCGACGATCTTGCCGCGGAGCGACGCGAGGCTCACCGTCTTGCCGTTGCTGTCGATGGCCGAGAAGTCCGGCGCGGGCTTGTTGATCTGCGGCGAGGCAAATGCCGGGCGGCTCGAGAGCATCGTGAGACCGCCGGCTGCCACCGCGGTCAGGCCGGCTGTCGTGCCAAGCATCAGTGTGCGGCGGTCGAAGGCCAAATCGGCAAGCACTTTGGATCGAATGTCAGTCATTCGGGTCTCCTGGTCATTAGTTGGATGATGGGGATGCTGAAGCTGATGTATTGGCGCGTTCGAGTTCGCCGACCACGATGGCTTCGGTAAGCACGGGCGGAAGAACCACCGGGTCGCGCCCCCCGGCGGGATAGTAGGCATAGAAGGGCAGGCCGTCGCGATTGAAGCTGCGCAGGTAGGCGCCGATCTCGGGATCGCGGTTCGTCCAGTCGCCCTTGAGATATGTGATGCCGCGCTCGCGGAAAGCCTGCTGAATGGTGTCCGTCGAAAGCGTCGTGCGCTCGTTGACGAGGCATGTGATGCACCACGCCGCCGTCATGTTCACGAACACGGGCTTGCCTTCCTTGCGCAAGGCCGCGAGGCGCGCATTGCTGAAAGGCTCATAGTTGGCCGAACCTGGGCTCGCCTCCGTGCGCGCTGCAGCGCCCGGCGTCGTCGCGCCATCGAGCTGCATGAGCAGGCCGAGCGTGCCGACGATCGCCGCAGCCGCAAAGCCGCGCGAGAGGAGACCGCGTCCGGTGTCATGCTGGGCAATGCCGTACATCCATGCGGCGAGCGCCACGAGCAGTGCGCCCGAGAGTGCGATGAGCACGCCGAAGTCTCCGGCCTGCTGCGAGAGCACCCAGACGAGCCACGCCGCCGAGGCATACATCGGGAATGCCATGGCCTGGCGGAGACGCACCATCCACAGGCCCGGTCGCGGCAGGGCGCGGGCGAGACTTGGGAAGATGCCAAGCAGCGCATAGGGCGCGGCAAGGCCGAGCCCCATGGCAAGAAAAATGAGGAGGCAGATATAGACGGGTGCCGTCAGCGCGGTGCCGATCGCGGCGCCCATGAAAGGCGCCGTGCAGGGCGTCGCCACGACGACGGCGAGCAGGCCGGTGAAGAAGCTGCCGGCATGGCCGGACTTCTGTGCGAGAGACTGCCCGGTGCCGCCGACGCCAAGGCCGATCTCGAAGACGCCAGAGAGATTGAGGCCGATGGCGAGCAGCAGCCAGCTCATACCGGCGACGAAGAGCGGCGACTGGAACTGGAAGCCCCACCCGACTGCCGTGCCGCCCGCGCGCATGGCAAGCAGTGCGGCGGCGAGGGCCGTGAAGGCGACGAGCACGCCGAGCGTATAGAACGCGCTCGCGAGCCGCACCTCACGCAGTTCGCCCCCCGAGAGCTTCGCGATGGCCGTAGCCTTGATGGCGAGCACCGGAAAGACGCACGGCATGAGGTTCAGGATCAGGCCGCCCAGGAATGCGAAGAGTGCGGTCTGCCAGAGCGGCAGGTTCTCGATGAGTGAGGCGGTCGGCGCCGCGCCGGCGGGGGCTCCACCGATCGTGGGGGTGATCTCAAACCAGCGCGTCACGCCACCGCCATCGGTCACGGCGAGCAGCCCATCGGCCTTGGCCGCGGGGTTGAACGTCTGACCTTTGGCCAGCGCGAGTGTGAGCGTGCCGTCGGTAAGGGATAGCTGCTGCGGGGCCGCGTGATCCGTCACGCCCCACGAAGCCGGGTAGAAGTACGCAGCTTTCACCGCGGCCTGCGTGAGGTCTGCGCCGACCACGGTCAGTGCGAGCGCATCGCCTTCGCTGACAAGGCGTGACGACCACGGCCCCGTCATGGGTTTGCGCGCATCGGCAATGGCGAACGCTGCCTTCACGTCATCGCTGGCCGGTGCCGTGGTTTCGGCAATCGGAATGTCGAGTTGGAAGCTGCCCTGTTCGGGAATGCACTCTCTCTCGCAGACGATCCATTCGGCGTCCGCGGTAATGGCCATATTCTGTCCCGGCGTGGCATCGCGGGGCACGGTCACGTTGATGGGAAAGACGATCTCGGTCTCGTAGCCGTAGCTCATGACCGGACCGGCAGCCGCAATGCGATCAGGTCCCGGCCAGATGATGCCGCTGACCGTCGCGCCAGCGGGCAGGCCCAGCCGGATCTCGGGCGGCGCACCCGCATCGCCGGAGTTCTTCCAATATGTATGCCACTTGGGAGCGAGCTTCTGGCGCAGTCCGACACGGAAGGTCTGACCGGGGGCCACGGTGGCCGCGTCGCTGATCAGCGTCGCAGTAACGCGGGGACTGGTGGTAGCTGCGCTCTCGAGGGCTATCGCGGCAGGCGCGCCCCATGCGAGAGCGAGTAACGTCGACATCCACAGGACGGTCTGCAGCCAGCACTTGCGATCGAACATTCCGCTCATGCGCGCGATGATCCTGCATCCTTACTAAGGGGCGACTATGGCCCAGTGAAATGGCACGGCCTGGAAGTTAATTCTGTAACAACATCATATGACGCCAAGTATGGCCAGCGCTTCACTATCAGAACACAATGATGTGAGGCCGGCCGTATCTAATCCCTGAGCTGACCATCGCTGCAGGGCCAACTCGACCCTCCTCCGCACCGCTGGCGTGGAGGCCTATGCGTATGCTGAGCCTCGACAGAAGCGTTGCAATCGCGACAATAGCTGATGAGCAAAGGGGCCTACAGGCCGACGGACACGAGCATCGTACAATGAACAAGATCACGCACGGATCGCACTGGGGCGCCTTTACTGCCGTCGTCGAGAACGGCAGGCTCGTCGATGTCGAGCCCGCGGCACGCGATACGGACCCCTCCCCGATCCTGCGCGGGATGCCGGAAGCGCTCTATCATGGCGTGCGCGTCGCGCGGCCGTCCATCCGCAAGAGCTGGCTCGCCAAGGGCTACAAGGCGGGCGGCGATGGCCGCGGTGCCGAGCCGTTCGTCGAAGTGCCCTGGGACGAGGCTATCGACATCATCACGGGCGAGCTCAAACGCATCAAGGCGGCGTATGGCAACGAGGCGATCTTCGCCGGCTCATATGGCTGGGCGAGTGCCGGTCGTTTTCATCATGCCAAGACGCAGCTCCAGCGCTTCATGAACTGCTTCGGTGGCTTCACAGGACAGAAGCACAGCTACTCGCTCGCCGCCGGCCTCGCGATCCTGCCGCATATTCTCGGCGATCACCGCACGCTGAGAAATCTCTCCTCGTGGGACGGCATTGCCGAGCACACGAAGCTCTTCCTTGCCTTCGGTGGCTGCGGGACGAAGAATGCGCAGGTCGAGCCGGGCGGTTCCGGCGAGCATACGGCCGGGCCGTGGCTCGGACGCCTCGCGGAGAAGGGCGTCGAGATCATCTCGATCACGCCCGTGCGCGAGGATACGCCCGACATCGCCAAGGCGACATGGCTGCCTATCCGCCCGAACACCGATGTCGCGATGATGATCGGCCTCGCGCACACGCTCGTGAGCGAGAACCTGCACGACAAGGATTTCCTCGCGCGCTACTCGGTCGGTTTCGAGCGCTTCGAGCGCTATCTGGTCGGCGCGGATGACGGCACGCCCAAGTCGGCCGAATGGGCATCCGCGATCACAGGCATCGACGCCGATACCATCCGCAATCTCGCGCGCCGCATGGCCGCCGTACGCACCATGATCGCGACCAGCTACTCCCTCCAGCGCGGCGATCACGGCGAGCAGACCTTCTGGATGACGGCCGTGCTCGGCGCCATCCTGGGGCAGGTGGGCCTCCCCGGCGGCGGTTTCGGCTTCGGCTATGGCTCCATGCACGGCCAGGGAAATCCGGTGACCGTCTATTCCGCGCCGGCGCTCTCGGCAGGCAGCAACCCGACGGGCAGCTTCATTCCGGTCGCGCGCATTTCGGACCTGCTGCTCAAGCCCGGCGAGCCCTACACCTTCGATGGTGAGGATCGCGTCTATCCCGAAACGCGCATGATCTATTGGTGCGGCGGCAATCCCTTCCACCACCATCAGGACCTCAATCGTCTCATCGAAGCCTGGCGGCGGCCGGAGACAGTCATCGTCAACGAGCCCTGGTGGACGTCGACGGCGCGCTTTGCCGACATCGTGCTGCCGGCGACGACGACTCTCGAGCGCAATGACATCGGTGCAAGCTCGCGCGATCGCTTCATCATCGCCATGAAGAAGGCCGTCGATCCCGTCGGCGAGGCCCGCAATGACTTCGACATCTTCCGCGCGCTCGCGCGCAAGGTCGGCGTGGAAAAGGCCTTCACGGAAGGTCGCGAGGAAATGGACTGGCTGCGCCACATATACGAGGTCGCGCGCCAGGACGCATCGCGTGCCGGCGTGGAGTTGCCGAACTTCGATATCTTCTGGGAGCAGGGTCACGCCGAAAGTCCCGTGCCGGTAAAACCGCACACCGTGCTCGCGGATTTCCGCGCCGAGCCGACGGCAAAGAAGCTGAAGACGCCGTCCGGCAAGATCGAGATCTATAGCGAGCGCATTGCGAGCTTCGGTTATGACGACTGCCCCGGCCATCCCGTGTGGATGGAGCCGCTCGAATGGCTCGGCTCCGAGAAGGCAAAGACCTATCCGCTGCACATGATTTCAAACCAGCCGGCAGGAAAGCTCCACTCGCAGATGGACTTTGCGGGCGAGAGCTTGGCGCTCAAGATCAATGGTCGCGAGCCCGTGCTGATCAATCCCGAGGATGCCAAGCAGCGCGGCATTGCCGAGCACGACATGGTGCGCGTGTTCAATCAGCGCGGTGCGACGCTGGCGACGGCGGTGGTCTCCGATGCTCTCATGCCCGGAGTGATCCGCCTTTCCACGGGTGCCTGGTACGACCCCAAGGAGCCTGGCCGTATTGGCGCGCTCGACAAGCACGGCAACCCGAACATGCTCACGCCCGACAAGGGCACGTCGAAGCTCGGCCAGGGGCCGATCGCGCATACGGCACTCGTCGAGATCGAGCGCTTCGTGGGTGATCCGGGCGAGGTCACGGCCTTCGCGCCGCCGCCGCTCGAGCGGTCGAGGTAGGCCGCGATGATAGCCACTAACAATCCGACCATTCCATCCTTCGATCTCGCGGGGAAGCGTGCCTTGATAACCGGCGGCAGCCGCGGCATCGGCCTCGCTGCGGCGGAGGCGCTGGCTGCGTTCGGCGCGCACGTGACACTCGCCGCGCGGCCCTCGGCGGATCTGAATTCGGCCGTCGAGCGGCTGAAGGCTGTGGGCCGCAGCGCGGACGCGCTCGAGATCGACGTGAACGATACAGCAGGCGTGCGATCGGCCATCGCGGCTTGTGCCCCCTACGATGTTCTCCTCAACAATGCCGGCACCAATCAGCCGGTGACGTTTCTCGATGTCACCGAGGCCCAGTACGACACGATCATGACACTCAACGTGCGCGCGGCCTACTTCGTCGCGCAGGCCGTGGCGCAACGGCTCGTCGCGGCTGGCAAATCCGGTTCAATCATCAATGTGTCGTCGCAGATGGGGCACGTCGGCGCCGCGACGCGCACGGTCTACTGTGCCTCGAAGTGGGCCATGGAAGGTATGACACGCGCCATGGCCGTCGATCTCGCACCGCACGGGATCCGCGTGAACACGATTTGTCCGACGTTCGTCGAAACCCCGCTGGCGCGCCGTATGCTGGAGAACGAGAAATTCCGCAGCGAGGTACTGACCAAGATCAAGTTCGGCCGGCTTGGCCAAGTCGGTGATCTCACGGGCGCGATCGTCTATCTCGCCTCGGATGCGTCCTCGCTCATGACGGGTACGTCCATGATCATCGATGGCGGCTGGACGGCCGACTGAGGGCCATACCTGGATGGCGCATGGCGATACAGTCACTGGCTGGCGGAATAGCCGGCGAGGTGATTAGATCGAGCTTCCAAAATACTCAAAAAAGCAAACGGGTGAGGAAGCAACCATGGCCATCAACATTCGTCAGCTACATCCGCATTTCGTTGCCGAGGTCGACGGCGTCGATCTTTCGCGTCCGCTCGGCGCCGAGACGATCAAAACGCTCAATGATGCGATCAACCGCTATTCCGTGCTGGTCTTCCACGGGCAGTCCCTTGACGACGATCAGCTTCTGGCGCTCGGCCGCACGTTCGGTAGTGTCGCGCCGCCGCGCAATCACCGCGCCGGGCATCGTCTTCAGCACGCCGAGATCGCCGACATCTCGAACCTCAATGTCAAGAACGAGGTGCGCGCGCGTGACGACAGTCGCCGGCTCGACTCGCTCGGCAATCAGCTCTGGCACTCGGACGCTTCATTCCGCCCGATCTCTGGCGCGCTCTCGATGCTGCACGCGCACGTCGTGCCACCTTCGGGCGGCGACACGCTCTTCGCCGACCTTCGCGCCGCTTACGACGAACTCGACGACGAGACGAAGGAACTGATCGAGGGGCTGATTACCGAGCACTCGATCTTCAACTCGCGCGGCCAGCTCGGTCACACCGACTATACCGATGCCGAGCGCGCGGCACTGCCCTCGGTGCGCCACCCGCTCGTGCGCGTGCATTCCGGCTCGAAGCGCAAGACGCTCTATATGGGCTCTCATGCTTCGCACATTATCGGCTGGCCACAACCGGAAGGTCGCTTGCTGCTGCGCGATCTAATGGAGCACGCGACGCAACAGCGCTTTGTCCATGCGCACAAGTGGCAGGTGGGCGACCTCGTGCTCTGGGACAACCGATGCACGCTCCATCGCGGCACACGGTACAATGATGCAAAGTATCGCCGCGATCTGAGGCGCGTCACCACGCAGGACATGGACTCCGTTCAGGACAATCCGGAGCTCGTCGCGGCGAGCTGAAAGGTTGGCGTGCGGCTTCGGGCCGTAGGCTTTCCGGTCGCGGGCATGATAACTTGACACGCAAAGTCAAGTATATCCTACTTGGCCCAGCGAAATCATCCCGCCGCCGGAGGGCCGATGCTTGTAACTATTCCAGACGTCCTCACCGCGGAGGAGGTCACGCACATCCGCCGCGTCCTCGAGACCACGCGTTGGCAGGACGGACGCGCCACTGCCGGCGACCAGGCAGCCGCGGTGAAGAAGAACCTGCAGGTGCCTCTCGACGCGCCGGAAGCGCAGGACCTCGGCCAGATCATTCTGCGCGCACTCGGGCGCAATCCATCGTTCACCACAGCCGCGCTGCCCTTGCGCGTCATGCCGCCGATGTTCAATCGCTACGACGTCGGTATGACGTTCGGCGCGCACGTCGACAATTCGATCCGCGCGCTGCCCACGGGCCAGCGCATCAGGACCGACGTCTCCTCGACGCTATTCCTGACACCGCCCGAGGACTATGACGGCGGGGAGCTGGTCGTGCACGACACCTATGGCGCGCACAAGGTCAAGCTGCCGCCTGGGCATATGGTCGTCTATCCCGCAACGAGCCTGCACAGCGTGACGCCGGTGACGCGCGGCAGCCGCTGGAGCGCGGTTTTCTGGTCGCAGTCCATGGTCCGGGACGATTGGCGCCGGCACATGCTCTACGATCTCGACATGGCCATCATGCAGACCAGGGCGCGACTGCCGGACGACGATCCAGCCGTCACGACGCTGACGGCGCACTATCACAACCTGCTTCGGCACTGGGCCGAGATGTAGCCCACGCTCTGACCGGCGCCCAAAAGTCGCGGCGTGCCTGACGGGTTGGCATTTCTATGCCATGGGAGTAAAGATAGCTCGGAATGGACGGGGCGCGGATGCCCCTTTGCGCTCTTAGGAAGCGCATCGGCGCTCCTGAGGGACCGAGCTACCTGATGACGTTGGACGGCAATGCATTTGAGCCCCGGTGGCGGTGGTGGGCGCGCGTGGTCGCGGCCGCTTTGATTGTCACGAGCCTCCACGCCGGGATTGTCGCCTATGCCTATCTGATGCCACCGGAAGAGGAGGTGGTGGAGGAGGCCGAGGGCGCTTTCATGCTCGAGCTGGCGCCGTTGCCGGTTGCAGTGACGGCCGATGCGGCCGATATGCCGGGCCCGACGGCGCCTGTCACGCAGTCTCAGGTCGACGAGAAGAAGCCGACGGAGGAAGCGCCCGAGGTCACGCCGCCGAAGGAGGTGCCGCTACCCGTGGCGGATGAGCCCGAGCTCGCGGTGCCGATCCAGAAGCCGATCGAAGAGGTCAAGGAAGAAAAAGAAGAAGAGGAAAAGCCGGTCGAGAAAGTCGAGGTCAAGGAAGAGACCAAGGAAGAAAAGCCCGAGACCGAGGAGGCCAAGCCGCAGGAGGCCATGATCAATGCGGGTGGGCCACCCGCTCCGTCTTCGACACCGGCGCCGCAGACCGCAGCGCGCCGCCAGGGTACGACCGACCGTCAGTCTGATGAGACCTTATCGTGGTCCAAGGCGCTGATGAACCATCTCAGTCGCCATCGTCGCTACCCGACCGCGGCACGTGATGCCGGCCACCAGGGCGCGGTCCAAGTCCGCTTCACGATCGACCGCAAGGGCCAGGTATTGGCGGCTCAAGTTGCGAAGGCCTCGCGCAGCACGCATCTCGACGCGGAGGCGATTGCCATGCTGAAGCGTGCATCGCCTCTGCCACAGCCGCCAAGCGATGTGGGCGGCGAGATCGTCGAACTTGTCATTCCCATCGAATTCACGATCAAATAGGACGCGCCGTGCGCCTGCGCAGTAAGTGCGGCCCGATATCGCTCAAGGTCCTGCAGCCCGCCAGCGCCATCGCCGCTTCGAACTCGTCGCGGAGCAGTCGCAGTACATGCGCGACGCCCATGGCACCGTCGACCGCAAGGCCGTAGACGATCGGGCGCCCGACCATCACCGCCGTTGCGCCGGTGGCGAGCGCTTTCAGAACATCCGTGCCGCGCCGTATGCCGCCATCGACAAGGAGTGGTACGCGGCCAGCGACCTGCTTCGCGATTTTGGGCAGCACATCGATGGTTGCGGGCAGCGTGTCGAGCGTGCGGCCTCCGTGGTTCGAAATAGCGATTCCCGAGGCGCCGGCATCGAGTGCGCGGACGGCGTCGTCGGCAGCCATGATTCCCTTGAGAACGATCGGGAGTGCGGTGATCCCGCGCAGCCATTCGATATCGCGCCAGCTCGGCGCAATGGCCATGAAGTGCTCGAAGATGACGCTCTCGAGGCCGGGCTTCGGTGTCGGCGTGGGACGCGCCAGCCCGCGCAGGTTCTCGGGCGTCAGCTCTGGCGGCAGGTGAAATCCTGCGCGATGCTCGCGATTGCGTACGCCGCTCACGGGTGCATCGACCGTGACGACGAGAACTTCGTAGCCGGCACTTTCCGCACGCCGTATGAGCCGCAAAGTGTCCTCGCGATCGGGCTGCATATAGAGCTGGAACCAGCGGCACGTCGCGCCGGCTGCTGCCGCAGCCTCCATGCTGATGCTGGCGAGCGTGCTCAGCACCATCCCGGCACCCTGCGCGGCTGCGGCCATTGCTGTGGCGCGTTCGCCATCCGGGTGCGCGAGGCCCTGATGCGCGACCGGTGCGACGAAAATGGGATGCGCGTAGGAGCGTCCGAAGAGATCCAGGCGCGCACTGCCACCGGGACCACCATTGAGTACGCGCGGGATGAGCGCCAGATTGTCGAATGCCTCGCGGTTCCAGCGGACGGTCAACTCGTCAGCGGCGCCACCGGAGACGTAAGCCCATGCACCTGGTGCGAGCTGCTGCGCGGCCAGTACTTCGTAATCGGCAAGCGAGACGGGGCGTGGGTTGCGCGGCGCGGTCATAGAACCAGCCTTGCACGCGTAAGCCCTCTTCGCAAAGGCCCCAAAGCCGCAGCCATGGGTGAGCCGCGGGCAGGGCGCAAGAGCTTGCGCGCGGAACCGCAAGGGGCGATGCTCCAGCATCACGCGCCCCCACGAGGTCAAGTCATGCTCAAGCTCTACTTCTCGCCGTCGACCAGCTCTCTCGCGACCCACATCGCCCTGATCGAATGCGGCGCGCCTCATGAGCTCATACCGACGCTCATGTCGAAGCAGGAGACGCGTGCTCCCGCGTACCTGACCATCAATCCCGATGGCAAAGTGCCGGCGTTGGTCACCGAGGGCGGCCGCATCCTCACCGAGGTTGCCGCAACGCTCTACTACATCGCGCGCACGTATCCGGCTGCGGGGCTCTGGCCCGAAGGCAATCTCGAGGATGAGGCGCAAGTCATCTCGTGGATGTCCTTCGTCGCCTCCACCATGCACCCGTCGCGCTCGAAGGGTCCAGAGCACGTTGCCAAGGCCATGGAGGTTGCAAACATTAGGCTCGGTGACCGCACATGGGCGATCGGACGCTACTCGATCGCTGACATTCATCTGTTCCGGGTCTACTGGCGCTTCCGGCCCGGCATGGATGCGCCTCTCGGGACGTATCCTGCTCTCGAAGCGCATCACGAGAGAATGCTCGCCCGACCGGCCGTGCAGAAGGCGCTTGCGATCGAGAAGAGCTACGAGGCGTAGCAATCGCTGCGAAAGCTCGCCGTAGCTTGCAGGCGCGTCGCGATACCTATCTCGCCTTCCAGGCTTTGTAGTCTGAGTTGACGGCATCCGCCGCCTGACGAGCGTTCTCGGCTAGCCAGCCTTTTCGTCTCTTGTCCAAATCGCGCTTTATCGCGGTACGGCGGTCGACTAAGCCCACGTGCACATTGGCAAGATCAGCGCCCATTGCCTCGAGCATCTCCGGCGAGATGGCGTTCACTCGATCATCGATTTCAATTTTGCGATTGTTCGGCGACAGCCGTCGCACGATGATATTGCCATCGCGGCGGAGCCAAGGGTCGATTGCGCGAAATTGCCCCATGGCTACCGCATCGGCGTGAATTCTGGTATCGGCGCAATTGTTCGCCAACAACCACGCGGAGTGAACAATTGCCTTCGCTTCGCGAACGACAGGGGCTCCGCGCCAATCGGCGATAGCAATCCAGCGCGGTCGACCGAGACTTCCGGTGCCCGCGCTCCTTGCAGCGGTCTTTATTGTCAGGCCACGAGCAGGCATGGACGCTTCCAGTGCTTTTGCGTAGGCCTGCGGAGCGGACTTCGATCTTGCGGCAGATATCTTCTTCCAGAACTTGGCTCGATCTTTTTCAGGAACCTCGACCGATTGTCGAAGCCACTGCCAGTCACGTTCCAAGACGATAGGAGCCGGAGATTGCAAGCCGCGGCGGTATCCGGTGAGAATTGCCGCTGCGATGCTCTGATCCGTTATTGGCTTCCTGCCGCGAACTAGCAGAGCGCTGACTGTCAGTCGCACGAGGTCGAGAGCGAAGGGCATTTCGGCGGCTTCATCGAAATCGTTGACACCCCAGACTAGACGTCCGTCGACATCCCGCCACGTGCCAAAGTTCTCGACATGAATGTCGCCCACTGCAAGCACCGCGGGTGCGCCGGCCAGATCCGGGCAGACTTCCAGGATCGACTCGGCCCAGCGCCAGTAAGTAGCGCGAAGGAACGCGAACGCGCTCTCTTCCATTTTCTTGTGCTTCTTGGCGATTGCAGCCTTGTCCAGATCGCCCTTGAGCTGCTCTCGCAGCCACGATTCATAGTTGAGCGTCGACTGCCGGATCGATGTCATTTTGGATGGCCTCATGGCGGCCGGGATCTGGCTGAAATGCTACGCCGCCGTCTCCGCTACTCGTGACGTTACCAGTGGCGCCCGATCAACTGGGAAAATTAAGCATTCGATTTACCTGGTGAGCGGGGTGGGGATCGAACCCACGACCATTTGATTAAAAGTCAAATGCTCTACCACTGAGCTACCCGCCCTCTCCGGGGCCGTGATTACAGGGCTTTGGCGGGGATAGCAACGCCTGAGCGGTGCCCAAACCGTCGCGCCGCGATGGTGGTGGCACCTAACCCGCGGCCCGTGCGGTCTGGGCATGGGTGCGCTTCTCGCGGCGGCGCTGGACGGACGACGCGATCCCCATGGCCTCCCGGTACTTGGCAACGGTTCGCCGCGCGATGTCGATGCCCTCGCGCTGGAGAATATCGACGATCTGGTCGTCGGAGAGCACGGCGCTCGAAGGCTCCGCATCGATGAGCAGCTTGATGCGATGGCGCACTGACACGGAGGAATGCGCGAGGCCGTTGTCGACTGAGGCGATCGCCGAGTTGAAGAAATACTTCATCTCGAAGATGCCGCGGTTCGTCGCCATGTATTTCGACGAGGTGACGCGGCTCACCGTCGACTCGTGCATCTTGATGGCGTCGGCGACCGTCTTGAGATTGAGTGGCCGCAGATGCTGGACGCCGTGCACCAGGAAGGCATCCTGCTGGCGCACGATCTCCTCTGCGACGCGCAGGATCGTGCGCGCCCGCTGGTCGAGGCTCTTCACCAGCCAGTTGGCCGTGTTCAGACACTCGAGCAGAAACTCCTTGTCGCGCGATTGCGACGGGACATTGCGCGAAACGCGCGTGTAGTAGGCGCGATTGACGAGGACGCGCGGCAGCGTCTCGCTGTTGAGCTCCACGTGCCAGCTTCCGTCATTCGCAGGACGCACGAGCACGTCTGGGATCACGGTCTGCACCGGCGGCCCGCCGAAGGCGTTGCCGGGCTTGGGATTGAGAGCGCGGATCTCGGCGATCATGTCGGTGATGTCCTCCATGTCGGTGCCGAGAATGCGCTTGAGCTGACGCAGATCGTGCGCAGCGAGCAGGTCGAGATGATCCAGGAACTTCGCAATCATCGGGTCGAAGCGACCGCGTTCCTTGAGCTGAAGCGCGAGGCACTCCTTGAGCGATGTCGCCATCACACCCGGTGGATCGAACGTCTGCAGGTGCACGAGAACGGATTTGACCTGCGCGAGCGGCGCGCCGATGCGCTCGGCGAGCTCGCCGAGGTCGGTTCGGACATAGCCCGCATCATCGACGAGATCGATCAGATGTCCGCCGATCATGCGCTCGACGGGATCGGCGATCGAGAGCTGGAGCTGGCCCGAGAGGTGCTCACGCAGTGAAATGTCGCTGGTGAGGATGGATTCGAGATCGGCCTCTTCGCCGCCGAGCATGCCGCTCTGGCGCGTGCCCGACCAGGCGCTGCCCGCCAGAAGCGCGGCAATGTCCTGCGGACTCTCCTCAGCAAAGGCAACTTCACGGTCGGCGTCGAGATCGTGTGCGGGTGTTGTCGCGTCGGCAATCAGGTCCAGCCGCCCCGATGATGCGTCGTCGTTATCGCCGAAATCGTTGTCGTCGCCAAAGTCGCCGTCCGAGCTGTCATCTTTCTCGAAGGCGCTTTCAGCTGCGGGCGCGGGCGGATCATATTCCTCGTCACGTTCGAGAAGTGGATTGCGCTCGAGCTCGGCATCGACGAACTCGTTGAGCTCGAGGTTGGAGAGCTGCAATAGCTTGATCGCCTGCTGCAGCTGCGGCGTCATGACGAGCTGCTGGCTCTGGCGGAGCTCGAGCTTCGTCGTAATCGCCATACGAACTATCCCCAACCGCTGCCTCGCGATGCCCCAACACCGCGCAGGGACCACTCGAACGCGCGTGGCCCTCACTGGCAGCCGCGCGCACTTACTATGCAGGCACTCTAGCCCAGAATCGTAAACAGCATTGCGCGATAAGCGGCCAAACTGCCCGTTCGGGCGCCCCGATCTGAGGCAGTCCTTAACCGAACATGTCGCCGAGATACACCCGGCGGACGTCCTCGTTAGCAATGATTTCCGAGGGACTACCTTGGGTTAGAACCTGCCCGTCAGCAATGACATAAGCTCGATCGACGAGACTCAGAGTCTCGCGGACGTTGTGATCGGTGATGAGTACACCGAGACCGCGCTGGGTTAAATGGCGCACGAGCTGCTGGATTTCACCGACGGCAATGGGGTCGATGCCGGCGAACGGTTCGTCCAGCAACATGAATACCGGGCGCGAGGCCAGGGCCCGGGCAATCTCGCAGCGCCGCCGCTCACCGCCTGACAGGGCGATCGAGGGACTTTTGCGCAGCCGGGTGATGCGGAACTCCTCGAGCAGCTCGTCGAGCTGCTCCCGTCGCCGTCGCCGATTGGGCTCGACCAGCTCCAGCACGGCCATAATGTTCTGCTCGACGGTCAGGCCCCGGAAGATCGAGGCCTCCTGCGGCAGATAGCCGATCCCCAGCCGCGCCCGGCGGTACATGGGCAGACGGGTCACGTCCTGGCCGTTGATGGTGATGCGGCCGGCGTCCGCCGGCACGAGGCCCGTGATCATGTAGAAGACGGTCGTCTTGCCGGCACCGTTGGGTCCGAGCAGGCCCACGGCCTCGCCGCGGCGGACGGCCAGATCCACGCCGCGGACGACGAGCCGGCGTTTGTAGGACTTGCGCACGCCGGAGGCCGTAAGCCAGCCTTCGTACCCGTCCACGCCGACGTCCTCTTCCGAGGCGTCGTCCTCATGGTAGACGCCATTGCTCTTCGGGCGGCGACCGAGGCCGAGCCGCTGCAGCCAGCCATTTCGCGTCATGGATGGGCCTGCCGGCTGGAGCTCATTGCGAGGCCCCTGTGCCCGGGGACCGCGTAGTCGAGGATTCCCATGACGACTGGCTCGGGCCACGCGGCTGGGCGGGTGCCGGCGCTTGGCTGCCGGCAGGGCTCTCCGGCGCGATGGACGCCGCCGGTGCGTTGCGGTCACGGACGGCGGGCGGACGCTTGGCGTCCTTCGGGTAGAAGATGGCACGCACACGCGGCTTCGAGGTGCACGTCTGGCCGGGGACGCAGGGCAGGGTGCTTTCGGCGTTCGGGTTCGCTGCGACAGCCTCGGTGGCACTGGTCTCGAAACGGATGCGCCCGGACGTGAGATCCATGATCAGCTTCGAATTTTCGACGACATTCTTGCCCTGGTTGACGATGACGCGGCCGCCGACCGTTGCGAAATTGCCGATCGGATCGAAGTCGGCCCAGTCGCCGGTCACCTTCTGACCGTCTTTGCCGGTGACGACCACGCCGTTGCGCGCTTCGATCTTCTTCAGGCTCGATGCCCCAGGGGTTGCGTCGCTGCCCTTGGGAGCCGCCGAGAGCAGGGAGGCCTGCCCCAGCAAGTGCGCCATGAGACTGGGTGTACGGATCACGAAGTCGCCCTGCTTGGCGATGACGTTGCCCGTGAAGTGCGCATGGCGGCGGTTCTCGTCGAAATCGAGGACGGCCGCATCGATGTCGATCGGTGCGCTTGGATCGGTGCGGAAGGCGCCGCCCATCAGGCCGCCATCATTGGCCTCAGCCGCCTGGCTCGACTTTGCGCGGGATGTGGGCGCTTCGGCGCGGTACATGATCACGCTGATGCGGCCGTTTCCGCGCGCGCTCTCCGGGGGGCTGTCGAGGCGCGCCCGGCCATTGGCGCGATCGACGACGAGGCGCTCGCCGCGCAGGATGTTCTTGCCCTGATATAGTACGACAGCGCCATCGAGCATGATGCGATCCGCTTTGTGATCGATCTCGGCCGTCGTGCTGGTCGCGCGGCGGTCGATGCCGGACGTCATGTCGACTGGCCCCTTGAGCAGCGTGCGCTGGGCCTCGGCGTCGTAGTGCAGCGTGCTCGCCGTCGCGCGATCGGTGTCGCGTGTCATCACGACGCCGCCGCGCGCGTCGAGATTTGTCAGGCGCGAGGCTGCTGGATCCGCGGCAGGATCACTGCTGCTGGAGGCGCCGGGAAGAGCGGAGCGACCTGCATAAATCGCATCGAGCTCGGGCGCGTTCAGTGTCGATGTTCCCTGGCGCGCGATGACATTGGCGCGGAACATGGCTGTACGCTTCTCGTCGTCGACAGTCAGGCGATCGGACGTGATATCGATGGGCTCATTAGAGGCAAAACTTGGCCCGAGCGCCGTGCTTGCAGGTTTTTCCTTCTCCTTCTTCGGCACGGCATTGGCCGGGGGTGCTGGCGGCGTCATGCGCACGGCGACATCGCCCGTGAATGTTGCGAGCCGGCGCTTTGTCGCCATCTCCATGGTTCGGGCGCGGATGCTGCCCGTCGCCGTATTAGCCGTGATGGGCTCGTTCGAGATGATGCGGTTCTCTTTGGTGAAGACAGTGGCGGACGTCAGCTTCGCAGTCATGCCGTCCGTCGATTTCACGTCGATCTGCTCGAACAGTTCCAGCACGCCCGATTCCTGATCGAATGTACCGCGCGTCGCAGCGAGATCGATCTTCGTGCCGCTCAACTGCATGAGCTCGCCTTCGATGGTCGTGAGCTTGACCTGCTTCTGCGAAAGCACGTCCGTCTCGGCGGAGCGGGCGCGCACCGCGTGACGTGAACCATCCTTGCCGGCGCCGGCATACTTCGGGTTGGCCATCACGAGATGGTCGTTGGATATTTGGACGCTCTCGAGCGTCACGCCCTTCGTGCGCAGCGCCGTCAGGTGCCACGTCGTCATCCCATAGATGCCGAGAATGCCGAGCGCAAAGGCGGGCAGAGCAAACCGCAGCGTGCGGACCATGTGGCTGTGGCGGCGCGCAGATGCAAACGCGCGCGCGCGATCGAGGCCGGCTTCATGGCCTATTCCGCCCGGCCGGTCACGCGCCCGGCGTGGATCGATCGTCGTCGCCATGCTTGCCCGCTGATGCGCCGGCTCGAATCCATTGGAACCGGGCGTCCGGATCACTCACTGCCGGTGAATTAGGGAGATATTGGGACACCCGGCAAGCCGTTACAACAAATCCGGGAAAACCCACAGCCTCATTCAATGGCTGAAGATATCCACGTCCTCGAAGCCTGCGAGATCGAGCCTAGCCCGGATCGGGAGGAACGCGAAGCACGCTTCCGCGAGCGCAGTGCGGCCCTGGCGTACCAGCATGGCATCGAGCGTGCGCTTGAGGGCGTGCAGATGAAGGACGTCTGCGGCAGCATAGGCGAGCTGCTGTGGGCTCAGCGTGGCCGCGGCCCAATCCGAGCTCTGCTGCTGCTTCGAGAGCTCGACGCCGAGCAATTCGCCGCAGAGATCCTTGAGGCCGTGCCGGTCGGTGTACGTGCGCACCAGCTTCGAGGCGATCTTCGTGCAGTAGATCGGACCTGTAACCACGCCGAGATACTGCTCGATCACGGCCACATCGAAGCGGGCATAGTGAAAGATCTTGGTCAGCTTGGGGTCGGTGAGCAGCGCCTTGAGCCGCGGGGCGGACCAGTCGGCACCATCGAGCTGGACGAGATGGGCGGTGCCATCGCCAGCCGAGAGCTGCACAAGACAAAGCCGGTCACGATGCGGCTTCAACCCGAGCGTTTCGGTGTCGACGGCAACGGCGCCGGAGAATTTGAGGCCCTCGGGGAGGTCACCGCGGTGGAGGAAGGTCTGGGCTGCCGTCATGGCCGTTCAGTTCCGTGCGTTCGTGGGCCGAAGATTTTGTATAGATTATAAAAAGTATCTAACCAATTGATGGAAGATCCATCAGCGCTAAGCCGCGACCCTCACGAGGTTTTGCACCAGTTGACGCACGCCGGTTGGACAGCGCCGCTGTTCCGTGGCAAACTTTCAACTGTCAACTCGTACACGGAGGGCCTGATGTCGCTGCACGCACATCTTTCAGAGCTTTCTGAGAAGCACAAGCTTCTCGACCGTCGGATCGAGGAAGAGTTGAGCCGACCGGGCTCCAACGATGTGGAGATTACCCGACTAAAGCTCGAGAAACTGAAACTCAAAGACGAAATCATCAGACTGAGCGCAAGGAAGAGCCACTAGATCGCACACGGCGAGGATGCGCAGGCGGCCCTCTGGCCCCGAGTGCGCCTTCAGGTTTGCGATCAGCGGGACTTGTGTCAGGCAGCCTTTCCGGCCCGAGTGCGCCGGAAGGGCTTTTTTAGTTACCGGAAAGCTCGGCCGCGTGGGCAGCGGCAAGGGCGGCCATGCTTTCGTAGCGATAATCGGTCTTCGGCAGTGTCGCTGGGGGCCTTGTAGCGCCGAAGCCTTCGTCTCCATGCCGGCGATGAATCCAGCACGAGGCGAGACCTATGCTGCTCGCCGGCACATGATCGTGGAAGAGGCTTTCCGCGACGTGGAGGATCGACGAACGCTCAATGTCGCGCGCGCCGAGATCGGCCAGCATATACTCGAAATTGCGCATGGCGGGCTTGTACGATCCGATGTCCGCTGCGGTGTAGACGGCGTCGAAGGCGACGCCGAGACGCGCATTGGAGTGCGCGAAGCTCTCGTTGTCGACGTTGGACAGGATCACGAGCTTGTAGTGCTGCTTCAGGTAGCGTAGCGCCTCGGCAGAATCTGGAAACGCTGGCCAATCGGCGATCGAGCGGCCGTACGTCAGGCATTCCTGCCAGCTCACGGCGAGGCCCCAGTGCTCGGCAAGGCGCTTGTAGACGACGGCGAGCAGCTCGGCATAGCGCTTGGCTGGTGTCGCGAGCTGTTGCGCGGCCTCTATGCGACCATGCGCTTCGAGGATCGCGTTGCGCGACAGCGCCGGCCGCAGCCGCTCGGTCAGCGGTGTGAGTGCGGCAATCATGCCGCTCTCCCAGTCGATCAGCGTGCCGTAGCAGTCGAACGTCAGAACCTTGAAGTCCGAGAGTTTCACGGGTGGTCTCCGAGGCAGCGGCCAAGCCCTGATGGGCCTGCAATCGACCTGTCGGTGAGCCTGGAGAGGCCAATTGTCAAGGGTGGCTCGGTCGGCTCGCCGACGGTCGGAGCACAAGCTGCGTCAGTTCTTGTCTTGGTCGCCCTGCCGTCGCGGGCCCTGATCATCCTCGCCCCGCATTCCTCGCCAGAAGGCACGTCGCCGGGTGCGGTCATCCTCCTCCCAACGAGCGAATGTGGCGCGCTCAGCGGGGGTCAGTTGCTTGGCTATGGCCTGAACCACATCGAGAGCCCGTAGGCGCATCTGCTGCTCGGCCTCGAAAAGGCGCTTCTGCGCCGCCGCGTACTGCGATGGATCAAATGGTTCGGCGAGCAGGGCCTTGCGCGCCTCGTCGCGTGCCGCGTGAACCACCTCGCGCAGAGGTCGGATGGCATCCCGATCCGCCTCTACGGATTTCCAGATCGCGCGGCGTCGCTCACGAGGGAGCGTGACAGCAAAGCCGAAGAGCTGAGTATTGGAGGATGAACCGAGCACGGGGGGCGCAGCGTGCAGCGCCTTCCAGCGTGAGGCGACGGCGCCAATGACAAGGCCGTTGATGAGCAGAGAGACAATGAGCACGGCGAGCAACCATTTCGGTGCCCGCCGTACGATCTGCGTCTCTCCCGGCCGGAGGGTCACAGGAACTCCTCCTCGATAATTTCGAGGAGCCCCTCGCCGTTCAGGAAGGCGAGCGCCTGGGAGGCGTTATCGGTGCCGGTCGTGGCATTGGCGACAATCTGGGCGACATCCGACGGTACGAGATCGGCAACGCCGAAGAAGATGCCGACGACCAGGGACGCCGCGAGCAGCGCCGCCGTCCGCCAGCCGCCTGTCAGCCGCTCACGCCGCGGTGTCGATCCCGCGAGGGCGGCGGCCCGACCTGCAGTGTGCGATTTCTCGCTGCCGCGGGGCCAAGCAATGACGACGCCCGACTTGCCCGGGGGCGAGGCGTGGCTGCCGTCCGGCTGGCGCTCGGCGCGTGCGGGCTGGCCGGGGGCCGTATTGGCGACCGCTGCCGCAATACGATCGGCGAGCGCGCGCGTGTCGCCGACCGGTGGGCCGGCGGCCTTCGTGAGGACCGTATCGAGGGCCCTCGCTTCGCGCAGCAGGCGAGCCGCATCGGTGTCGGCCGCGGCAAGGCTCATCAGCCGTTCCCGCTTCTCTGCCGGCCAACGCGCCGGATTGCCGCCGAACGTGTCGAGCACGTTCTCGAATGCCGTTAGCTCGGCCAGCCTATTGTCGCTCGTCATCTTCCTTCGAAGCGCTTGTCACGCCCCGCCTCTCGTTCCTTCTTACTCGTCATCTGGCAGCAGCTGCCGCCACTCGTCCTTCAAGGCCACCTTGAGCGCCCGGCGGGCACGTGCAAGGAGCGATTCGACCGCCTCGTCCGATATGCCGAGCATGTCGCCCACCTCGATCTGGCTCAAGCCCTCGTAATGAAACAGCGTAAGCGCGACGCGCTGGCGCTCGGGCAGTTCGGCGAGCGCCGCGCTGACGCGCTTCGCGAGGTCCGCTTCCTCGAGGCCGCGGCTCTGCTCGGGCGCCTCCGGCATCTCGGGCACCTCAGCGACCACGCTCGTCAGGCGGTGGCGGCGGAGGTGGTCGAGGCAGAGGTTCGTGACCACGCGGCGCAGCCAGGGCCGCAAGCCGCCGGGGCCAAGCTCGAGCGTACCGGCATGGTGCCAGACGCGCACGAGCGCCTCTTGCACGATGTCCTCGGCATCGCCGTCCACCTTGAGCATGCGCCGCGCCACGGCGAGCAGGCTCGCGGTGTGGCGGTCGATCAGCACGCGGAAGGCGGCGCTGTCGCCGGCGCGAATGCGCGCGAGAACGGCCGCCTCTTCGGCTGCCGTCCCCGCCTCCGGTCCCGGCCGGTTGCCCGGTCCTGGACCGCTATCGTGCACGCGCGTCACGCAACGGCTCCCTGGGGTCCTATCAACCTCGGGACTGTACCTCAGCGCGTGCATGTATGCCTCGCCTTTTCGTTGCCCGCCGTCGGCACCCGGAGCTGATCGCTGTCGGGGCCGGATGTGCGTGCGCAGTCTTTAGATCTTCAGATCTTCCGCGGTTCCTGATGCCCAGAGTCCGGACCACGCTCCTCGCCGCGATCGCGTCCACGCCAGTGGCGCTCGCCATCACGGTCTCGGTGGCGCCGCCAGCCGCCCGGGCGCTCGTCCCGAGAGATGGTGCCATCCTTGTTGCGGTCGAGGCGATCGAACGTCTCGCCGGCAACCTTGAAGGCTTGCTCGCGCGTGATCTTGCCGTCGGTGCTCGCGCCAAAGCGGTGGAGAACGCGCTTCACGCGATAGTCGGTCATCTCCTTGGAGAAGACCTGCCGGTCGGCACGGTCGAGCGTGCCGTCCTTGTTACGGTCCATGCGATCGAAGCGCTCGCTGGCCACGCGGAGGGCTTCGTCGAGCGGAATGCCGCCGTCCTTGTCCACATTGGCGCCGCGCAGGAAGCCGATGCCGGGACCCTGGCGATGCCCGCGCATCGCCTGGCCTTGCTCGCCGAGACGCGAGAGGACACCACGGCCGCGCATGGGAGGCGGCAGGTCAGCGTCGGTGATCCGGCCGTCACTGTCGAGGTCCACCGCGGCAAAGCGGCGGCGCACCTCGTCCATGAACTCGGATTTGCTCATAGAGCGATCGCGCCGGGTCTCGCTCTTGGCCGCGTCGCCACGATCCGCGCGACGGTCGTGCATTCCGCGGTGATGCCGGCCGCCCTTGGCGAGCGCGGCCTCGATCTCGGCAATGTCGACCACGCCGTCGCTGTTGAGATCGAAGCGGGCGAAGCGCTCGCGCACTTTTTCATCGAAGTCCGCCCGGGAAATCGGCCCGCGGCCAAGCCCGGCAAACTGCCCGAGGCCGAAGCCACGGCTCTCGCCGTAGCCGAAGCGTTCCATCATCCGATCATGCAGGCGCTGGCCGGGGGCCGACACCGCTATGGCAGCGCCACTGGCGACTAGGATCGCCGCGACGATGAGCACCTTCTTATTGGACATTGGGGGGAACTCCGCGAGTTCAATCTGCTTTCGAGAGTTGAACGCGGGGGCGCCGGCAATTCCGTCGCCGTACGTATCGAATTTATTCGACGATGTTCACGAAATGATCACGTCAAATAACCCTGCGACCTCGGCGAGCGTCGCCCGCAGGGAGGCTTCCAGGCGGGCGAAGTCGGGGGCGTCGCCGGCGCGGCATAGGAGCTCGATCAAGCCATCAGGCGCTTTCGAGGGCTCGAAGGGCCCGTCGAGGCTGAGGCGCAGGACCTCGGTGAGGTTCTGGACGAGGCCAGCGGCTGGTAGCAGGACATCGGTATGGGGGGCGCTAAGGTGCCCTGCGGCCGCAAGTTTCCTGAGCGCACCAATGGTGTTCTGGTCGAGCACGCCGGGATCGGCATGGCCGTGGGCAAGCTGCAGGAACTGGGCGATGAACTCGAGATCGACGAGACCGCCGCGGACCTGCTTCAGCTCCCAGATGTCCTCGGTCCCCTTTTCCTTGGCAATGCGCTGGCGCATGTCGCGCACGTCGGCGACGAGCTTGGCGCGGACGCGCGGACGGACGAGCGCGCGGCGAATGGCTGCCTCCACGCGGGTGCGCAGCTCGGCAGGACCCGAGATCACGCGGGCGCGGGTCAGCGCCATGTGCTCCCAGGTCCAGGCCTCGTTGTCCTGGTAGTGCTCGAAGCTCGAGAGCTGTGTCGCGACCGGGCCTTTCTGGCCGGAGGGCCTGAGCCGCATGTCCACCTCGTAGAGCGAGCCCTCGGCCGTCGGTGAGGACAGGGCCGAGATCAGGCGCTGGGTGAGCCGCGTGAAATACTGGCTCGGCGCAAGGGGCCGAGGACCGTCGGACTGCTGTACGGTCTCGTCGAAATCGTAGACCAGGATGAGATCGAGATCGGATGCGGCAGTCATCTCGCGGCCACCGAGCTTGCCCATGGCGACGACGACGGCTGCACCGCCCGCAACGTGCCCACTCTGGGAGACGAGTTCGCGCTCCACCTGTCGCTGGAGCGCGGCGATCAAGTGCTCGGCGAGGGCTGCATAGGCGCCGCCAGCCTGCGCGGCGGTGATCGTCCCGGACAGCACCCGGACGCCGATCAGGAAGGCTTGCTCACTGCCGACAATGCGGGCGCGGTCGAGCGCCTCCTGGTAGTCGGCAGCAGCGGCGATCTCGGCATCGACGATACGTGCAAGGGCATCCGCATCAGGCAGGCTGCCGAAGAAGCCTGGATCGAGCACGGCATCGAGCACACGGCGCCGGCGGCTCATGATGCGCGCGAGCCGTGGCGTCGAGCCCATGATGTCTGCAACGAGACGCAATAGGCGCGGGTTGTTGCGCAGGAGCGAGAAGAGCTGCACGCCCGAGGGGAGCTGAGACAGAAAGCGGTCGAAGCCGAGGAAGGCCTGGTGCGGGTCGCTCGTGCGCGCGAACGCCTCGATGAGTGTCGGCTGTACCTCCGTCAGGAGTTCTCTGGCGCGCGGTGTGCGCACGGCCTGATAGCGGCCATGATGCCAGCCGCGCACAGCGCCGATGATGTCCGAAGGCCGCTCGTAGCCCATGCGGGTCAGTGCCTCGACGGTGCCGGGATCGTCCTGCTCGCCGGCAAAGACCATGTTGGCATTGCCGCGCGTGAGCTCCGGAACGTCCTCGAAGAGCGCGCCGTAGTGGCGCTGCACGCGCTCGAGGTGCGCGACGAGGGCAGTTGAGAAGGCGTCCGTGTCGGGGAAGCCTGCGAAACGAGCGAGGCGCAGGAGGCCTTCGGTATCGGCCGGAAGTGTCTGTGTCTGCTCGTCGGCGATCATCTGCAACCTGTGCTCGGTGTGGCGCAGGAAGAGATAGCTATCCGAAAGTTCGTCACGCACGATCGGCTTGATCCAGCCGCGCTCGACGAGATAGGCCAGTGCGCCGAGCGTGTCCGGCGTGCGCAGGTCGGGCTGCCGGCCGCCGGCGATGAGCTGCTGCGTCTGCACGAAGAACTCGATCTCGCGAATGCCGCCGCGGCCGACTTTGATGTTATGGCCGGCAACGCCGATCTCGCCGAAGCCCTTGAAGGCATGGATCTGGCGCTTCATGGCATGGATGTCGGCGATGGCGGCGAAGTCGAGGTACTTGCGCCAGACGAACGGCGCGAGCTCCTTGATGAAGGCTTCGCCTGCGGGGATATCGCCGGCCACCGCGCGCGCCTTGATCATGGCGGCGCGCTCCCAGTTCTGACCGAAGCTTTCGTAGTAGTTGAGCGCGGCGCTCGTCGAGATCGCGACCTGCGTGGCGCCGGGATCGGGGCGCAGACGCAGATCCGTACGGAAGACATAGCCGTCGCCGGTGCGCTCCTGCATGAGGCGGACGAGGTCGCGCGTCATGCGCACGAAAAAGGCGAGCGGCTCGACGCCGGAGCGCAGCCTCACGAGCTCGGGCTCGTAAAAGACGATGAGATCGATGTCGCTCGAGTAGTTGAGCTCGCGCGCACCGTGCTTGCCCATGCCGATCACGATGTAGCCGGAATCGGTTTCGGCGCTCGCGCCGGCGGTGCCGAGCCAGTCGCCCTTGGCGATCGCTGCATTGAAAAGAAAGCGGACGGCCGCCGCCGTCGTCGCATCCGCTGAGTCGCTGAGCGCGCCCGTCACGTTGATGACGGACCAGGCGCCGCTCAGATCCGCGAGCGCCACCAGTAGCGCCACCTCGGCCTTGTACTGGCGGAGGATGCGCATGGCATCGGCCTGCGTCGATGCTGCGAGCATGTCGGCATCGAGCGTGCGGCCGAGTTCCGCCATGCGCGTCTCTGGCGCACTCCCGAGAATGCGGGCGAGGCGACTCGGATCGCGCAGAATGAGGGCCGCGAGATAGGGCGAGCTGCCTAGCGTGCCGATAAGCAGATCGCGCACGGCGGGTTCCGAGAGCAGAGGCGCGAGGGTATCGGGCGCGGCCGCATCGAGTTCCGCCAGCCGGTCGGCGGCGAGGCGTGCATCGAAGGCCAGCGGCGTCTCGACGATCCGCTGCCATAGCGGCTTCGATACGGGCGGCTCTACTTGGCTTGCGCCCTGTGCCATGCTCGCTCTTCCCCGGCTTTTTGCGGCTCATTGCCTGATGCGTCGTCGGCTCTGGGCGCGGCCACGGTCGGCAGCGCCAGGACGGCGCGCAGGCCCGGCCTGTTGTCCTCGAGTCTTAGCGATCCATGGTGGAGCCGCGCAACTGCTGCGACGAGGCTCAGGCCAAGTCCGGTGCCGGGCTTCGTCCGGCTCGCCTCCAGGCGCACGAAACGGCGCACGGCGCGCTCGCGATCCTCCTCGGCAATGCCCGGCCCGCGGTCGCCGACGGTGATTTCGACTGTCTCGCCCATCTGCGTGAGCCTCACGGAGATGATCGACGGCTTGGCTGCGGCTGGCGAGCCATTCACTGGTGCCGCGTACTTGATGGCGTTCTCGATGAGATTGGCGATCGCCTGTCCGAGCAGTTGGCGATTGGCGCGGACGTGGACCGGCCCATCTGCTGCATTGTGCCACTCGAGATCGAGGCCTGATTCCTCCGCTGCGGGTGCATAAAGCTCGGCCAGATCTTCGACCATGGCACCGATCTCGACCGGCGCCATGGTGTCGTCCACCGCGCCCGCTTCGAGCCGCGCGATGAGCAGCAGCGCGTTGAAGGTCTTCATCAGCTCGTCGGCATCCTCGATGGTGTGTTCGAGGCCGGCGCGCCACGCCGGACTACCGCGTTGGTCTGCCAGTGCCGCCTCGGCGCGGTTGCGCAGGCGGTTGAGCGGCGTCTTGAGGTCATGGGCGATATTGTCGGAGACCTCTTTCATGCCGGCCATGAGCAGCTCGATGCGATCGAGCATTGCGTTGAGACTCACGGCGAGGCGATCGAGCTCATCGTCGGTGCCCGTGCGCGGCAGGCGCTCAGCGAGATTGCCCGACATGATCGAGCGGCTCGCGGCCGTCATGCCATCGACGCGTCTCAGGATGTGGCGGCTCAACGCTACGCCAGCCGCGAGCCCGACCAAGGCCAGCAGGGCAATGCCAAACCCGAGTGTGCGATTGGTGGCGGCGAGGTATGTCCTCTGCGGCTCGATATCGCGCGCGACGACCAGTGAGAGGCCGTTCTGAAATGCAAACACACGACCCGCCGCGAGCCGCGTCGCTTCGCCCGCGCCCTCTGTCGTCGGGCGATAGTGGAAAATGCCACCGCCTCGCGCCTCGACGGGGAATGCCGGATGCTCGGCGAGATTGCCGGCGATCGCACGCTTCGTTGCGTCGACGAGGCTGTAGAGGTGCGTGTCGCCGGTGGCGATGCGCCCTTGGATGGCCTGCGTGAGTTGGTCGAGCCCGCCTCGCCCATAGATGCGATGGAGTGCTGCGCCTTCGCGGTCGAGAGCTTCGATCGTCGCGCGGCTCATGGCATCGTTCGTCGAGCGTGCGACGAAAGCGACGACCAGAATGGCGGTCGCGGCGAGGGCGAGCGTCGCCATAGCCGCCGCGCGGAAAGAGGTCGTCTGCCAGAAGCGCGACGAACGCGTGGCCGTGGGCTGCGGTGGCGCGAACGGAGGCATAACTCTATTCGCCGCCGTCACGCATCATGTAGCCGGCGCCGCGCACGGTGTGCAGCAGGGGGCGGTCGAAGTTGCGGTCGATCTTGCCTCTGAGACGCGAAATGTGGACGTCGATGACGTTGGTTTGTGGATCGAAGTGATAATCCCACACGTTCTCGAGCAGCATCGTGCGCGTCACGACCTGCCCGGCATTGCGCATGAGGTACTCGAGCAGGCGGAACTCGCGTGGCTGCAGCACGATGGCCTCGTTGCCGCGCGTGACCTTGTGGGTCAGGCGGTCGAGCACGAGATCGCCGACGACATAGCGTGTCGCCTGCTCCTCGGGCTGGCGCCGACGGGCGAGAGCCTCGACGCGGGCGATCAGCTCGGCAAGCGCGAAGGGCTTCGTCAGATAGTCGTCGCCGCCGGCTCTAAGCCCTTTCACGCGATCATCGACGTGGCTCATGGCGGAAAGGATCAGCACGGGCGTGCGATCGCCTTCGGCACGGATCGTCTGGATGAGCGTGAGACCGTCAAGATGAGGCAGCATGCGGTCGACGATGAGCACGTCGAAGCCGCCGGCGCGCGCAAGTTCGAGGCCGGCCTCGCCATCCTCCGCGACCTCGGCCAGGTGGCTCGCCTCGCGCAAGCCGCGCTGCACGAACTGGGCGGTTTCGCGATTGTCCTCGATGACGAGCACGCGCATGGGCCGAGTACCTCGGAATGAAGTGAAGCGTGCCGGGTGGGGGGACCCGGCACGCTCGCTTTACGGCCCGACCTTGATGCGCGGGGGAGACGCCGTCAATGTCGGCCGTTACAGGCTGCCAAGGCAGTTCCTCAGCTAGCCTTGAGCTGAACGGCGACGAAGCGGAGCACGTCGCCGGACTTCACGCGGAGCAGGACGGCCTTCCGGCCATCGCTCTTGGCCTTCTTTACGCCGGCCTCGACCTCGGTGGCGTTCGCGACCTTCTGGCCCTGGACCTCGAGGATCACGTCGCCGCTCTTGAGACCCTTGCCGGCGGCATCGGAACCCGACTTGACGTCGGAGATGGCGACACCCTCGGCGGTCTCACCGGGCTTTGCCGAAACCTGCGTCACGGAGAGCCCGAGCTGGTCGAGCTCAGTGACGGTCGGCGTCGGCAGGGCCTGGGGCTGCGGCGCCGGCTGCGCGTTGGCCGCGAGGTCCGGGTTGGCCGGGAAGGTGCCGAGCTTGACGGGAACGATCTCGCTCTTGCCATACCGCATGACCTCGATGCGAACGGTCGTGCCGGGGGCGAACTCGGCGACCTTGCGGGCAAGATCACGGCTGTCGCGGATCGCCGTACCGTCGACCGAGACGATCGCGTCGCCAGCGCGGAGCTGGGAGGCTGCCGCCGGACCGCCCGCGGTGACCTCGTTGACGAGCGCGCCGCGTGCCTGCTGCAGGCCGAGGCTCGCTGCCATGTCCTCGTTGACGTTCTCGATCTTCACGCCGAGCCAACCGCGGCTGACGCTGCCCTTGGAGCGGAGCTGCGTGATGACCTCGTCAGCGGTCTTCGCGGGGATCGCGAAGGCAATGCCGACGTTGCCGCCCGACGGGCTGTAGATCGCCGTGTTCACGCCGATGACCTCGCCTTCCAGATTGAAGGTCGGGCCGCCGGAGTTGCCGCGGTTCACCGCTGCGTCGATCTGGAGGTAGTCATAGGGCCCGGAACCGATGTCGCGGCCCGAAGCCGAGACGATGCCGGCCGTTACCGTGCCGCCGAGGCCGAAGGGATTGCCGACCGCGATGACCCAGTCGCCGACGCGTGCATCCTTGGTCGCAAAGCGCACGTACTCGAACTTCTTGTCGGACTTGATCTTCAGGAGCGCGACATCCGTGCGCGGATCTGAGCCGACGAGATCGGCATCGAACTTGTTGTCACGGTCGAAGCTCACCGTGATCTTCCCGGCGCCGTCGATGACGTGATTATTGGTGACGACGTAGCCATCAGGCGAAATCACGAATCCAGAGCCCTGCGCGAGCGAGGGGCGCGGCGTCGGCGTACCGCCGCCGCGATTGCCGAAATCGCGCGGCAGATTGCGGAAGAACTCGTTGAGCGGATGGTCATCGGGAAGGTCCGGCAGAACGCGGCCGCCCGGTGCGTTGGGCGTGTTGGGCGCGCCCTGGCGCGGCAGGCGCCGTGCGGTTCCGCCGCCATCGTTCGTCACGTTGACGCTCACGACGGCGGGCTTAACCTTCTCGACGATGTCGGCGAAGCTCAGCGGCGCGCGGCCGAAGGGCGTCTGAATGGTCTGGGCAGCGTCGGTCCGCTGCTGGGCGAGAACACTGAACTGGGGTGCGGCAACCAGGGCGCCACCAAGCGTAGCGGCAACTGCCACTCCGGCGAGCGTACGCCTCGAAGCCCCGGACTTGACGGGTGCGAGCTTAAGCATGTTTTCCTCTCTCATCGTCGGCAGTGCTGGATATCGTGCCCAAGGAGATAAGTTGCTGCGCCTTACGGCGATCTTTCTGGCACGTGAAACTTTGGTAATGTCTGGCCAGAGCAAACAGGGGAAATGGCGGCTGTGATCCGGCAACGAGGGCAACGGCTGAGGGGTGCCCTTTGGGGGCTGGGGGTCGCGCTTTTTGGCCTTTTGTCGACGGGGACGGCATCAGCCGCCGGCCCGCCACGCACTGGCTCCGGGGAACCGGCCGGCATCATCCAGCGTGTGGCCGTCTTCGGAAAGGACGATCGCACCGCACTCCCGGAACGCCTCGCGGCCGTCGCGTCGCGCATGGGCGTACTTTTCAACAATCCCGCGCGGACCGTCTGCTCCGCCTTCTGCGTTGGCCCGTCAGTCATCGCGACCGCCGCCCATTGCGTGTCCGTGACATCGCCGCAAGGCACGCGCTTGCGCGCCTCCGACTTCTTCTTCGCCCGCGCTTATGACCGGGAGCGCGACTACGTCCGCATCGAGGGGTTCTCCGCCGGCTCCACGGCGCAGCACATCTATACCGGCGAGTTCCGCCTCCATGTGCGCCCGCCAATCGACGCCGCGCGCGATTGGGCCCTGGTGCGCCTGGAACGCCCCGTGTGCCGTAATGGCGGACTGCCGGTGCGGCCCGCTTCGAGCGACGACATTCTCGAAATGGCCAAGGCAGGGCGCCTCTTCAGCGTGTCTTATCACCGTGATCTGCCGAGCTGGACGCCGACCTATGCCGCGCCCTGCCATGCCGCGCGCGACTTCGGCGCCAGTACTTGGCAGGCCATCGCGCCGGACTTCGAGAGCCCCGACGAGATCTTGCTGCACACGTGCGACACTGGCGGCGCCTCCTCGGGTTCGCCCATCCTCGCCGAGACACCCGAGGGGCCAGTGGTCGTGGCGATCAACGTCGGCACCTACGTCCAGTCGCGCGTGATCATGCAGCAGGGCAAAGTCACGTCCCGCCAGCAGACCGACACGATCGCCAATACGGCCGTCAACGCGCGCGTCTTTGCCGACCAGATCGCAATTTTTGAGGCGGCGACGATCCTGCGCGCCGGCAATCCGATCCGCCAGCTCCAGGAGCATCTGGCAGCCCTCGGCTACTATGACGGGCGCGCCGACGGCGACTATGGCCCGCTGTTGAAGGCCGCGATCGTCACTTACGAGAAGGCGCGCGGCCTTCCGCCGACGGGCCTCGCGACGGCGCCCCTGCTCTCGCAGCTCGTGGCGGAAGCGACCTCCCGGCACCGGCCTACATCGGCGCCGATGCGCTAGGCGAGGGGGCCGCCCGTATCGGGGCATTCCCCGATACATAGCTCGCAGGGAATAGCATTCACTGCAAAATCACGCTCGCTTGACGGCTGGGCCTCATGGTCGCGATCATCACTCTCGCGATCGAGACGGAGCCCCTCTCCATGCTCCAGCGTCGTACAGGAATGCCCCTGCCTTCCCGCCCGCGGTACTGGCGCGTGTGGCGCGCCCTGACGCCAGCCCTCCTTGCGCTGGGGCTCATGAGCGCCACCGCCGTCGCCGAACAGGCCGCCATCGATGCCTGCGCCAACGTCTTCGACCCGAGCGAGGTCGTCACCGGCTGTTCGGCGGTCATCGGCTCGGACTGGGCAACGGACGAGCAACTCCGCCTCGCCTTCAACAACCGGGCGAATGCGCGCGCCTCCTTTGGCGAAATCGAGGCCGCCATCGACGACTATGGCCGCGCGCTCGGCTATGACCCGCACTACGTCAACGCCCGCTACAACCGCGCCACCCTCTATCTGGACATCCAGCAGTACGACGCCGCGATCGCGGACTTCGACATCGTGCTCAAGCTCAAGCCCGACTGGACGGACGCGCTCAACAACCGCGCACTGGCGCTGCTGAGCTCGAACCAACTCGATGCGGCAATCGAGAGCTTCACCAGCGTGATCGCGCTCGATCCGGCCTATGCCTATGCCTACAACAATCGCGGCGTCGCCTGGCGCCGCAAGAACGAGCCGGCGCGCGCGCTCGAGGATTTCAGCAGGGCGATCGAGCTTCGCCCGAACTATGTCGGCGCGCTGAACAGCCGCGGTGAGCTACTCGCGCTGGCCGGGCGGTCCGCCGAGGCTGTCGCCGACTTCTGCAGCGCCCTCGCGCTCGCACCCGAACATCCCGCCGCGAGTGCCAATCTGCGCACGCTGCTCGGGGACCCGTCGCTCCATTGGTAAGCACGCGATGTGCTGGCATCGGCGGGCGGAGTGGTCTAAGGCAGGATGCATCGGCAAGTTCGATGGATCCAGCTCATGCCTCACACCACGAGATTGCTTTTCGTTGCGGGCTCGGCGCGCAAGGACTCGTACAACAAGCGCCTCGCCATTCTGGGCGCCGAGATTGCCAACGCGAACGGCATTCATTCCTCATTTGCCGATCTCGGCGACTACCCCATGCCTATCTACGACGGTGATCTCGAAGCCGCGGAAGGCCCGCCTGAGAACGCGCGCAAGCTCAAGGCGCTGTTCGAGGTGCACCACGGCGTTTTCATCATCTCGCCCGAGTACAACGCCTCCATCCCGCCGCTGCTCAAGAACGCGCTTGACTGGGTGAGCCGAATCCGCGATCGCGACGAGCCGCCGCTCGCCGTCTACAAGACGCGCGTGTTCGCGATCGGCTCCGCCTCGCCGGGCGCATTTGGCGGCATTCGCGGATTGAGCGTATTGCGTCAGACGCTGGAACTCGGCACAGGCGCTCTCGTGCTGCCCGACCAGTTCACCGTGCCGCGTGCCGACAAGGCCTTTGGCGACAACGGGCATCTCGCGGACAAGAAATCCATGGAACTCTACAAGACGACCATCGAAAAGCTCGCGCGCGCGGCGCTCATCATGCGCGGGGAGTTTTCGAGATCATGAGCCAGAAACTCGCCGCGCGCGAACGCCTCTTCGTCGCCCTCGATGTCGCGAGCGTGGATCGCGCGCGCGTGCTGGTTGCGGAGCTCGGCGATACCGTCACCTGCTACAAGGTCGGGCTCGAGCTGTTGTTCGGCGGTGGTCTCGAATTCGCGCAGGGGCTCAAGGCCAGAACACGGTCGCGAAGGCAGCCGCCAATATCGCGAGCCTCGGTCTCGACTATCTCACCATCCACGGCACGGATACGAAGACCGTCGCTGCCGCCGTGCGCGGGCGCGGCGCGAGCAAGCTGAAGCTGCTCGCCGTGACGGTGCTGACGAACCTCGAGCAAGCAGACATCGAGCAGCAGGGCATCAAGGGCATGGCGCCGGCCGATCTCGTCGTGCATCGCGCGCGTCTCGCCAAGGCCGCGGGCGTCGACGGTATCGTTGCGTCGGGACTTGAAGCAGCGGCCATCCGCGCCGCGGTCGGGCCGGATGTGCTGATCGTCACGCCGGGGATTCGTCTCGCGGGTGGCGCTGCCGGCGATCAGGCGCGCGTCATGACGCCGGGCAAGGCCATTGCTGCCGGCGCAGATTGCCTGGTGGTCGGGCGTCCGATCACCGAAGCCACCGATCCGCGCGCGGCAGCGGAAGCGTTCGTGCAGGAGATCGAGGGGGCTTTGAAGGGCTAGCTCCTCGACGGCCTCGACCACGCGAATTCCCGGAGTTTTGATCCGGCACGCGCAGCCGTGGACCTTCCGTCTCTGCTAGATTGCGATCGTTGAAAGTAAGGGACGTTCGTAGCGTTGTGCAGGAGGTATCCATGCGTCGTTACATCATCGAGCGCGCCATTCCCGCTGTCGGCACATTCGAGCGCGAGCAGCTCAGGGAAGCGGCCAAGACTTCCAACAAGGCTCTCGCCCAGCTTGCGCCTGATATCCAGTGGGTCGAGTCCTACGTGGCTGCCGACAAGACGTTCTGCGTCTATCTCGCCAAGGATGAGGCCGTCATCCGCAAGCACGCCGAGATCAGCGGCTTCCCCGCGACAGTGATCACGGAAGTGAAGCGGACCATCGACCCGACGACCGCGGCGAGTTGAGATTCGCATCGCCGAAGCTGAGCGCCACCGAAAGGTGACGACGGCTGCACCACACTATTCCTCCCCCCTTAGTGGGGGAGGTTAGGAGGGGGGGATTGCAGACCGCTAGCGTTGGGATTCCGCCCACCCCTAACCCTCCCCCCAAGGTGGAGAGGGAGGCCGTTGTTTCTGTATCTGCGGAGTTGCTCTACTCCACGCCGCTGCGCCCGTCTGCGCGAACGATCTCGTCGGGAAGCTCAAGGCTGCTGGTTACCCGATGGCGCATGTCATCGGAAGGGAGGGGGCGGGTGGGGCGACAGTGAGAGTGGCGTGAAGCGACACCCAAGCTAATTGACAAGCTTGAATTGCATCAAGGCGCGAATCATAAGAACCTTTGCAATTGGTGTGGGGCGAACGCGCCAGCTTTTCTGGCTATCGAAACGCGACCTGCGCGACTTCCTTACCTTCGATGGCTGATTGAAGGGCGTGTCAGCCCGCATTTACTAGGTGAAACAATGGCGCGACGGACCAACGATCCGACGTCGGGCGGTGATAAGGCAAAAGTTCGCGTCGTCTTCGCCGAGGTCGAAGGGAACAATGAAAGCGTACAGGAGGCGCTGAGAACAATGGTCTCAGCAATGGGGCGGCCTGTGCGTGTCGTTCAAGTTAAGACAATTGATGAAGCTCCCGCGCTCTCGCAGCAAGATATTGCCGCTGATTTTATTGACGACATATCGGCTAGTGAAACCTCTGATGATGAGGCGCCCCAGGATGACGAGAAAGTCACCAGCCGCAAGCCGCGGGGGGCAGGCCCAAAGACAGATAGAAATGCCGGCATCGCGCTGGTGCCTGACCTAAACTTTCGTCCAAAGGACCATCCCAGCTTGCGCGAGTTCTTTGCTGAAAAGGCACCCGCCAATGACATGGAAGTGATTCTAGTAGTCACGTACTACATGCAGTACATGATGAAAGTCGCGAAGATTGGTCTTGGCCATATTCGCACAGCAATTGGCGATGCCGGCAAAGGTATACCGCTCGATCTAAGGCAAACACTCCGAAATATGCGCCATAGGAAAGCGTGGGTGAAATTCACCGAACTCGACGAGATCACGATCGCTACTGCCGGCGAGAACTATGTCCTGCACGACATGGGCAAAAAGAGCTAAGCGTCGTAGCCAATGAACCTCTCGCTCGATGGATTTTGCGAGATCGTGAAGTGTTTGAGCAAGTCGAACGCCGAGAAGGCGCTGGCGGTGCTTTGGTATTACGATCGCGGGCAGCCGGACGTCTCGAAAACCGCAGGCCAGCTCACCAAGGTGCTCGGCGACCATCATCTGGGTACGCCAAATCAGACGACACTCGCGGAGGCAATACGAAGAACGAAGCTGGTGAATGAGACGAGATCCGGGTTCTCATTGAAGCCGGGATCGCGGAAGATTATTCGCGATTGGCTTCCAAGCGACCTTGATGGCATTCAGCCGGCGATGGACCACGCATCTGGCTATCTTCCGGAGGCTATCTGGAAAAACACGCGAGGTTACATTGAGGCGGTGTGCCGAGAAATGAACGGCTCCTTCCGCCATGCCTACTACAACGCGGCGGCGGTGATGCTGCGGCGGTTGCTTGAGACGCTTGTTATCGAAGCTTATGAAGCGTTGGGCCGCGAGGCCGAAATTAAAGATGGCAGCGGAAACTATCTTATGCTGAGCGAACTCGCCGAACGGGCTTGTGGCGATAAGAGCCACGTGGGTTTGAACCTAGGGCGAGATGCAAAAAAAGCACTAAAGGACGCAAGGAACGTGGGCAACTGGTCCGCCCACGCACGCCGGTTCCTCGCGAACTCTGGCGATCTCACCAAACTGCAGGATGGTGTGCGGCTTCTGGCCCAAGAACTCATCCAGATCGCGGATCTGAGCAGAACCAGGAGCTAGGCGGCCTTTGTCGCCGACACCTCACCCCCCCTTCCCCGGATCGAAGAATTCCTTCACGCGCGCGAAAAAGCCTGACGACGCGGGGTTCGTTTCCTTGTTTGACTCGCGCTCGAACTCCTCGAGCAGCTCACGCTGCTTGCGCGAGAGGTTCTTCGGCGTCTCGACCTCGACCTGGATGTACATGTCGCCCTGCACCTTCGAGCGCAGGACCGGCATGCCCTTGCCCTTGAGGCGGAACTGCTTGCCGTTCTCGGTGCCGGACGGAACCGGCATCCGCACGCGATTGCCCTCCACCGTCGGCACATCGACATTGCCGCCGAGCGCCGCCGTCGTCATGGAGATCGGCACGCGGCAGAAAATGTCGGCGCCATCGCGCTGGAAGAACTCGTGCGGCTTGACGGCCAGGAAGATGTAGAGATCGCCCGTCGGCCCGCCGCGCGAGCCGGCCTCGCCCTCGCCCGCTAAGCGAATGCGCGTGCCGTCCTCGACGCCCGGCGGGATGGACACCGCGAGCGTGCGCTCCTTGGTGACGCGACCCTGACCGTGGCAGTCGGGGCAGGGATCGTCGATCGTCTCGCCGCGGCCCTGGCAGGACGGGCACGTGCGCTCGATGGTGAAGAAGCCCTGGCTCGCGCGCACCTTGCCTTGGCCACCGCAGGTCGCGCACGTCGTTGGGCGCGAGCCCGCGCGCGCGCCCGAGCCCGAGCAGGTCTCGCACGTGACGCTCGTCGGCACGCGGATCTGCGCCTGCTTGCCGGTGAAGGCCTCGGCGAGCGTGATCTCCATGTTGTAACGGAGGTCCGCACCGCGCTCGCGCCCCGTGCGCTGACGGGGGCCGCCGCGCCGTCCGCCCATGAACTCGCCGAAGAGATCGTCGAAGATGTCGGACATGGACGAGGAGAAGTCCGGCCCGAAGCCGCCGGGGCCGCCAGGACCACGCCCGCCCTCGAAGGCGGCGTGGCCGAACTGGTCGTAGGCCGCGCGCTTCTGCTCGTCCTTCAGGACCTCGTAGGCCTCGTTGATCTCCTTGAACTTCTGCTCGGAGGTATTGTCGTCGGGATTGCGGTCTGGATGGTGCTCCTTGGCGAGGCGGCGGAAGGCAGACTTGATGTCCGCGTCGCTCGCGCCGCGCTTGATGCCGAGCACGTCGTAGTAGTCGCGTTTAGCCATGAGAACGTGATCCGATCCCCGCCCACCGGGTCAGGCCCCCATTGGGGCCCCGTGGGGCATTGTGCGTCACTCCAGCCATGAAATGAAGCCTGACCGGCCGTCCGGCGCCGCCTCCGAGAGGATCCCGGTGGATTTCTCGGCGGCGACGGGGCGGTCAGGGGTATGCATTGCTCGGCTCCGAGGTCAGCCGGACTTCTTCTTGTCGTCCTTGACCTCTTCGAAGTCGGCGTCGACCACGTTGTCGCTGCCGGAGCGGCTGCCGCCATCCGCCGACGGCCCACCTTCGCCGCCAGCAGCCTCGGCCGCGCCCTTGTCGGCGGCGTAGATCGCCTCGCCGAGCTTCATGGATGCCTGCATGAGAGCCTGGGTCGCCGTGCGGATCTGCTCGACGTCATCGCTCTTCATGGCATCCTTGAGCGCGGTGAGTGCGCCCTCGATCGCGGTCTTGTCGGCCGGACCGACCTTGCTCGCGTGCTCGGCGAGATCCTTCTCGATCTGCGCCGTGAGCTGGTCCGCCTGGTTGCGCGCCTCGACGAGATCACGCCGCTTGACGTCCTCGTCCTTGAAGCGCTCGGCCTCCTCGGCCATGCGCTTGATCTCGTCGTCCGAGAGACCGCCCGAGGCCTGGATGCGGATCGACTGCTCCTTGTTCGTCTTCTTGTCCTTGGCCGAGACATGGACGATGCCGTTGGCGTCGATGTCGAATGTGACCTCGATCTGCGGCACGCCGCGCGGGGCCGGCGGAATGCCGTCGAGGTCGAAGCGGCCGAGCATCTTGTTGTCGGCAGCCATCTCGCGCTCGCCCTGGTAGACGTTGATCGTCACCGCGCGTTGGCCATCCTCAGCCGTCGAGAAGGTCTGCGACTTCTTCGTCGGGATGGTCGTGTTGCGGTCGATCAGGCGCGTGAACACGCCGCCGAGCGTCTCGATGCCGAGCGAGAGCGGCGTCACGTCGAGGAGCAGGACGTCCTTGACGTCACCCTTGAGCACGCCCGCCTGGATCGCGGCGCCGATGGCGACGACCTCGTCCGGGTTGACGCCCTTGTGCGGCTCCTTGCCGAACAGCTTCTTCACCTCGGCCTGCACGCGCGGCATGCGCGTCATGCCGCCGACGAGCACGACCTCGTCGATCTCGGCAGCCTTGAGGCCGGCATCCTTGATCGCCTGCTCGCAGGGCGGCAGCGTCTTCAGGATGAGATCCTCGACGAGGCTCTCGAGCTTGGCGCGGGTGAGCTTCATCGTCAGATGCAGCGGTGACTGCGTCTGCGGGCTCATGGAGATGAACGGCAGGTTGATCTCGGTCTGCTGGGCGCTCGACAGCTCGATCTTCGCCTTCTCAGCAGCCTCCTTGAGACGCTGCAGCGCGAGCTTGTCGTTCTTCAGATCGATCTGGTTCTCTTTCTTGAACTCCGACGCGAGATACTCGACGAGGCGCATGTCGAAGTCTTCGCCGCCGAGGAACGTGTCGCCGTTCGTCGATTTTACCTCGAACACGCCGTCACCGATCTCGAGCACCGACACGTCGAACGTGCCGCCGCCGAGGTCGTAGACCGCGATGGTCTTGGCGTCCTTCTTCTTGTCGAGGCCGTAGGCGAGGGCTGCTGCCGTTGGCTCGTTGATGATGCGCAGCACTTCGAGACCGGCGATCTTGCCGGCGTCCTTGGTTGCCTGGCGCTGGGCGTCGTTGAAGTAGGCGGGAACGGTGATGACGGCCTGCGTGACCGGCTGGCCGAGATAAGCCTCAGCCGTCTCCTTCATCTTCTGGAGGATGAACGCGGAGACCTGCGAAGGCGAGTACTGCTTGCCGTTTGCCTCAACCCAGGCGTCGCCGTTGGCGCCGCTGGTGATCTTGTAGGGCACAAGGTGCTTGTCCTTCTCGACCATGGGGTCGGAGAAGCGGCGGCCGATGAGGCGCTTGATCGCGAACAGAGTGTTCGATGGGTTCGTCACCGCCTGGCGCTTGGCCGGCAGACCAACGAGGCGCTCGCCGTCGTCGGTGAAGGCAACGATGGAGGGGGTGGTGTTCACGCCCTCGGCGTTGGCGATGACTTTGGGCGTGCTGCCTTCCATGACAGCGACGCAGGAGTTGGTCGTCCCGAGATCGATCCCGATGACTTTGGCCATTTTATTCTCAATCCCTTCGTTGCGGCAAACCGGCCGGGTCCGCTAAGGCACCCGATCGTGCTTTAGACCCTTAGGGGGTCGACGGCTCCGGTTCCCTGGAGTTGGTGATTTGGCTCACCGGTATATAGGAGTGCGTCGGAGGGCCTGCAACGCCCGCAACCCACACCCTTGTGACAATTTTGCACTGCGAGATTGCATAAGGCTTATGCCCCGGAAGAGGTCTCGGAAGCATCGCCATTGGCCCCATTATCGTTGCCGGCTTCGGGCGTGGTCGCGCCTCCGCCTGTTGCCTCTGCACCTTGCGGAGAAGTAGCCTTTTCGGCCTTCGGGCCGCCCTTGGCGACCACGACCGATGCGGGGCGCAGAACGCGATCCTCAAGCGTGTAGCCGGCTTCGAAAACACGGACGACAGTGCCGTTCGGCACGCTCGGATCCTGGTGCTCCATCACCGCCTGATGCTGATGCGGGTCGAAGGGCGCGCCTTCTGCGGCAATGCGCTTGATGCCGTAGCGCTCGAGCACGCTGGCGAGGCCGCGCTCGGTTACCGTCAAGCCATCGAGCAGGCCCTTGAGGACCGGATCGGACGTATCGGTCGGGACTGCCGCGAGCGCCCGCTCGAGGTTGTCAGCGACCGAGAGCATATCGCGTGCAAACTTCGACACGGCATACTTCTGCGTATCCAGCCGCTCGCGCTCGGCGCGCTTGCGGATGTTGTCCATCTCGGCATAGGCACGCAGAACCTGATCCTTCAGATCGCGGTTCTCAGTCTGCAGGGCCTGAAGCTGTGCCGTATCCGGGGCCTGCTCCTGAGGGCCGGTAGTCTCGCCCGCCTGCTGCCTGTATTCGGCCGCGGCTGCATCTCGATGGGCGGTGGTGGTGCCGGGGCCGTTCGACTCAGGCTCAGGCGCCCCCGCGCCATTCCCCGGCGCCTGGGGGTCGTGGGTCTGGTTGCTCATGTGTCCTCATGCTCGTCCGCGTCGCGCGACAAAATACTCGGGGGCCGCCGGGTCCGAGCCTCCGGCAGGCTGTCGCGCCCGACCCTCGCATATCATGACCCGGGGTGACAAAATCAAGTCAAAGTGCGGCTGATCAGGCGTGCAGTGTAATCGACCATCGGTATGATGCGGGCATAATTCAGGCGCGTGGGGCCGATGACACCCAGCACACCGACGATCTTGCGCGAGGAATCGCGGAAGGGCGAGACGATCAGCGATGAGCCCGAGAGCGAAAAGAGCTGATTTTCCGAGCCGATGAAGATGTGCACGCCGTCACCTTTCTCGGCGAGGCCGAGCAGCTGGACGAGCTCGCGCTTGGCTTCGAGATCGTCGAAGAGCTGACGAATGCGCTCCAGATCCTCGATGGCGGTCAGATCCTTGAGGAGATTGCCCTGTCCGCGCACGATGAGGCTCTTGCGCTCGTCGCCCGCGCCGGACCAGGTGGCGAGGCCGGCCTCGATGACCTTCTTCGTCAGCGCATCGAGTTCGGCCTTGGCGGTGGTGAGCTGTCTCTCGATGGTCGATCTGGCCTCGACGAGATTGAGGCCGCGGATATGGGCGTTCAGGTAGTTCGTGGCCTCGACGAGTGCGGACGGTGGCAGGCCGCGAGGAATGTTGATGACGCGGTTCTCGACGGACTGATCCTCGCCGACGAGGACGACGAGGGCCTTGCCCGGCTCCAGCGGCACGAACTCGATGTGCTTGAGATGGCCGTCGCGCTTCTCGCTGATGACCAGACCGGCGCAGTGCGAGAGGCCGGAGATCATGTCGCCGGCCTCGGCGAGCACCTGATCGACCGATCGCTCCCGCTTGACCCTGACCTGGGCCTCGATCTGGCGGCGTTCGTCATCCGTGAGGTTGCCGACCTCGAGCAGGCCGTCGACGAAGAGGCGGAGGCCTGTCTGTGTCGGCAGGCGGCCGGCGGACGTATGCGGCGCGTAGATGAGCCCGAGGTGCTCCAGGTCCGACATCACGTTGCGCACGGAGGCCGGCGAGAGCGTCATCGGCAGGTGGCGCGAAAGATTGCGCGAGCCGACGGGCTCACCGGTCGCCAGATAGGACTCGACGATGTGGCGGAAGATTTCGCGCGTGCGCTCATTGAGCTGGATGAGCCCGGTCGCGCGTTCCTTCGAGGGTTGGTCCAATGCTCACCTCCGGGGGCGCTGGCTTGCGGGCCCCATGACGATTCAACATGTTAGGAATGCCCCGATCGTTCGTCAAACTGATGTGGCGCCAGCGGTTTTCAATGGCTTGCGAACATGTGGATGGCGCCTATGCTCATGCAACAGAAGCGTGCCCCATAATGCACCCCTGAGGCCGCCCAGAGGAGGCTGATATGAGCGAACTGCCCCATCACGATCCCATTCCCGGCGATGCCCTTTCCTGTGACGCGATCGAGCACGTGATCGTCCCGCGGGCTCGCGACATCGGCGGCTTCGAAGTGCGCCGCGCGCTGCCTTCGGCGAAGAAGCAGATGGTCGGCCCGTTCATCTTCTTCGACCAGATGGGACCGGCCGAGTTCTTGCTCGGGACGGGTATGGACGTGCGCCCCCATCCCCACATCGGGCTCGCGACCGTGACGTATCTCTTTCAGGGCGAGATCTGGCACCGCGACAGTCTCGGCACGTCGCTGCCCATAAAACCGGGTGAGCTGAACCTCATGTCGGCCGGTTCCGGCATCGTTCACTCGGAGCGGACGGCGGCGGAAGTGCGGTCGCACCAGCATGAGCTCTACGGCATCCAGGCTTGGGCGGCGTTGCCCAAGTCGCACGAGGAGGGGGCGCCGACCTTCGCTCACCACGGCGCCGACGAGCTGCCGCGCATCACGGGCGAGGGCAAGCGCGTCCGGCTCGTGATGGGCGAGCTCTACGGCCAGCGTTCGCCTGTCGAGTTCCCGCATCCGAGCTTCTATGCGGAGGCGGTGCTGGCGCCGGGTGCGGTCCTGCCACTCGATCCGGCCTATGACGAGCGCGCGGTCTATATCGTCGCGGGCGAGGTCGACATTGCCGGCGATCGTTTCGAGGCAGGCCGGCTGCTGATCTTCCGGCCCGGCGACCGCATCTCGATCCTCGCGTTGAGCAATGCCCGGCTCATGCTATTGGGCGGAGAGCCCATGGATGGTCCCCGGCATATCTGGTGGAACTTCGTGTCCTCGTCGCAAGACCGCATCAATGCCGCCAAGGCGGATTGGAAAGCGAAGCGCTTCGGTACGGTGCCGGGTGATGCCGAGGAGTTCATCCCGGCTCCGGAGTGAATCCAAAAAAGATGCGGGCGCCGCTGAGGGCGCCCGCTTCATTCTCTTGCTAGCGACGTGCTGCTCAATAAGCCGAGGCCGTCTCGCCGACGCCGTCACGCTGGTAGAGGTCGCGGCGAAACTGGATCACGCCGTCCTCGGTCGCCCATGCGGTCATGTAGACGAAATAGAGCGGCATAGGCTTCTTCAGGCGCACGTCCAGACGCTCGCCGGATTTCTTCATGGCGAGCACGCGCTCCTTGTCCCAGCCCTGGTCCTGCATGAGCCAACCCGCGAGCTGATCGATGCCCTGGACGCGCACGCAGCCTGAGCTTGCGGCGCGGAAGTTGCGGCCGAACATGCGATCCGAAGGTGTGTCGTGCATGTAGACCGAGTGGCTGTTGTGGAAGTTGATTTTCACGAAGCCGAGCGGGTTCTCCGGGCCGGGCTTCTGGCGGAAGGTCAGGTTCTGGGTCGCGGGGCTGCTCCAGTTGATCTTCGTGCTGTCGAGCTTCTTCCCCTCGCCGCCGTAAGCATCGATCCCGAACTTTGCGAGCACGTCCTGTCCCTTCTGAGACATCGCGCGGCCGTTCGGGATGAGATCCTTCTGGATCACCGTCGGCGGCATCGTCCAGACAGGATTGAAGTTCAGCTCGTGGATGTGCGAGCGCAGGATCGGCGTCTGGCGATCGGTCTTGCCGACAACGCCCGCATGACGAGACACGACCTTGTCGTCCTCGACGGCCTCGATCTGGGCGGCGGGGATGTTGACGACGACATAACGCTTGGGCAAGCCGCGCGTCATCTCGGTCAGCCGGCTCAGGTTCGTCTTGAGCTGGCGCAGTCGTGCCGCCGCCGAGACGTTCAAGGCGGCGATCGTGCGCTTGTCGACGATGCCGGTTGGAGTCAGGCCATTCGAGGCCTGGAAGCGGCGTACCGCGCGCTCCACCGAGCCATCGAAGAAGGGCGTGCCGTAGTCATCGGCGTCGCGCAGATCACCGGACATTGACAGGCGCTGGCGAAGGAGCGCCACGGCGGAGCCGCTGGCGCCGGGCGCGAGTTGCGCGTCGGGAATTGGCTGCCATCCGCCCTTCGCGACGATGTCGCTGTAGCGATCGATGGCGCCTTTCAATGCGGCGATGTTCTCGGGCGACAGCGTCGGAAAGCCCTTCGGTGGGTTTGCTTCCCACTGGCGTGCGAAAGACTGGTCGAACGCGGGAGGCTGCGTGTAGGCGCTGGCATATGTTCCATTGGACCAGACGTTATTGACCCAGCCGCTACCTTCCGACGCGCTCGCTGGCGTCAGCGGCGCCGCTAAAATCAGCGCGACCGCAAAGCCGCGCACATACTTCCCCGTGTGAGCGAGGGATCCCTCGGCATCACCTTCCCGCATCTCAACGATCATCTCGGTGCCCGCATCTTTTGGTTATGAACGCAAAACTCAAGCCGACGAAGATCGTGGCCGGATCCTCGTCTTTCTTCCTCGAACCACTTCCGTATGATGATGGCGAAATCCTACCTACTGCAAGCCTTCTCAAAGGCTTGCCTCAATCTCGCCACACATTCTTATTGCGGCAGTTGGATAAAAATTGGAAGGGCTGATGGCTGATCGCTAGTCGCTTGCCGTCGAGCTGATGCAAACGAGTCACGCTAAGGCATCGGTGCCCATTTAGCGGGCTGGAACCTCCGCCGGGCCAGCCAGCGTACAGGCCAAGCTGCCATCGTGGCGCTCGTGAGCGATTCCAGTTACATCAGCGGCAGAAGCAGGGCAGCAGAAGCGGAGCGAAACGCAGGGCCATGCAACACTCCACGAGGAAGGTCGCCGTAATTGGCGGCACACGCATCCCCTTCTGCCGCTCCAATACGCTCTATGCTGATCTCGGCAATCTCGACATGCTGACGGCTGCATTGAGTGGTCTCGTCGACCGCTTCGGACTCGCCGGCGTGCACATCGATGAGGTGGTCGGCGGCGCCGTAGTCAGTCATTCCCGAGACTGGAATCTCGCTCGCGAGGCCGTCCTCGGCACCAAGCTTGCGCCGACATCACCGGGCACGACGCTGATCCAAGCATGCGGAACCGGCCTTCAGGCGGCCATGGGCATCGCCGCCAAGATCGCGATCGGTGAAATCGAGTCGGGCATAGCCTGCGGCTCAGATACGACCTCGGATGCACCGATCGTCGTCTCGAAGCCACTCGCGAAGCGGCTGGTAGCCGTCCAGCAGGGGCGCTCGTTCGGCGAGAAGCTGTCGGCGTTCAAAGGCTTTTCGCCGCGAGAGCTGGCGCCGTTGCCACCCTCCGTCGCCGAGCCGCGGACCGGGCTCTCCATGGGGCAGCACACCGAGCTGATGGCGCAGCACTGGAAGATTTCGCGCCAGGATCAGGACCAGCTCGCCTACGAGAGCCACATCAAGGCGGCGGAGGCCTATCGCACAGGCTATTTCGACGATCTCATCGTGCCGTATGCGGGCGTCTTCCGTGACAACAACCTGCGGCCCGACATCAGCGTCGAGCGCTTGGCCTCCCTGAAGCCAGCCTTCGATAAATCCGAGCGCGGCACGCTCACGGCCGGCAACTCGACACCGCTCACGGATGGCGCTTCCGCGGTGCTGCTCGCTTCGGAGGACTGGGCGCGTGCGCGCGGCCTGCCGGTGCTCGCGTATTTCACGGCGGCGCAAACGGCGGCGGTCGACTTCGTCGCCGGCGAAGGATTGCTGATGGCGCCAACGGTTGCGGTATCGCGCCTTCTGGATCGAACGGGCCTCACGCTCCAGAACTTCGATTTCTATGAGATCCACGAGGCGTTCGCGGCGCAGGTGCTCGCGACATTGAAGGCCTGGGAGGATCCGGCCTATTGCAAGGCGCGACTCGGCAAGGATGCGCCGCTCGGGTCGATCGATCGCGCGAAGATGAACGTCAAGGGATCGTCGCTCGCCGTCGGACATCCGTTCGCGGCGACAGGCGGGCGCATTGCCGCGCTGCTGGCAAAGCTTATCGGCGAGAATGGCGGTCGCGGCCTGATCTCGATCTGCACCGCCGGTGGCATGGGTGTCGCGGCGATCATGGAGGGCGCGCGCGCCTGACCCGCTCGTGCCGAAGGCACGACCAAGTGCCGAAAACACCGCGGGCGCCGACTGTCGCCGACGCCCGCGAAATTCAGCATTACTCGAACACTACTGCTTCGGCTGCTGAACAGCTTCCTTGGCTTTGTCGTAAGCTTCCTTCGTGGCTTCCTTAGCCTTCTCGTAGGCTTCCTTGGCCGTCTCTGAAGCCTGATCGATTGTCGGCTTCGCCGTTTCCATGCTGCGATCGGTGATTTCGCGCGCCTTTTCGGTCGCACGCTCGAGCAGCGTCTTTGCCGGCTTGCGGCGCTCGTAGGCGGGAAGGGCCGCGATCACCTCCTTGGTCAGCTCGGGTACGGTGACTTTGCCGTCCGGCCCGAAGCGGAGCGATGAGAAACGCAGGCCGAGGCGCTTTTCACCGGCGCCGAGAAAGCCGCCCGTGCCGATGACGACGCCCTCGACACGCAGGTCGGAAGTCAGGATGAGCTCCTCGATGTCGGCGATGATCTTATCGTCGGGGCCATAGACCTTGGCGCCGATGAGATTGTCGCTCGAGAGAATCTGTCCTTCCGTCTGGCCGCGGAAGAAGACGCCGCGCGGAATCTGAATCTCAGCAGTCGGGGCAGCCGGAGCGGTCGAAGGCGCGGGCTGTTGTGCGAACGCCGGGGCGGCGACCGCAATTGCAGTGGCTGCAGCAAGGGCAAGGGTGAGGCGTCGCATGGATCAGTGTCCTTTTTCACAACCAGTGTCACGCATCTGAGCGTGGTCGTTGGCCCGATCGCGGAGTGCGTTCGGATACGCGCTATTTGGTACGTCCGAGAGATTTCAACAACGCCGCGCGCGCAAATAAGTTCCTGCTGAGACAGGCTAATTCGCCACAATCTCGCCAGCATCCAGCGCGTGAGGATCGAAGCGCCGATTCGATCTAGGCTCAGCCCTTTGCGAGCGTTCTTGCCGCCGCGAGCACTTCTTCAGCGTGCCCTGGCACCTTGACCTTGTGCCAGACCTCCGCGACGTGTCCCTTGGCATCGATCAGGAAGGTCGAGCGGTCGACGCCCATGTACTTCCGCCCGTACAAGGATTTCTCGATCCAGACGCCGAACTTCTCGGCGACGGCGTGATCCTCGTCGGCGGCAAGGCGGATGTCGAGGTCATGCTTCTCGCGAAACTTCTGATGCTTCTTCACGCTGTCGGGCGAGATGCCGACGACGGCGACACCTGCGCGCTTGAAATCGGGCGCGAGGCGCGTGAAGTCCTTGGCCTCGGTCGTGCAGCCAGGCGTATCGTCCTTCGGGTAGAAGTAGATGACCGCCAGCCGTCCAACGAGATCCTTGGAGCTGACGTGGCCGCCATCATCCGTCGGGAGCTTGAAGGCCGGCACCTTGGCGCCTTTCTCGACCGGGCCTGTGGTCATCGGGGATATGCCTTCCTTCGGTCGTTTTCCTGCACTGATCGTCAGCCAAGTCAAACGGGACGCGCTCGCCCGCCTGTTAAGGCATCTGGTACCGAATCATGCTGAGCATGCCAAGGATAGCTGCTACCCGGTTGCGGCTGATTACGCGGCGCCGCTCAGTTGCTGTCAAGCATCTGGCACGACGCAATAAAGACGCATTGCTGGGGCACCTCTCAATGAGACGCCTGGGGGTAAACCGTAGTGCTGGTTCCTGAGCCGATTGCCTGCCGATTGCCTCGTCATGAGGGGACAGCGGCTCGGGTCTTGAGGGATTCTTGGACCGTCAACGGGTTAAGGCTGATCGGCCAGGACCTAATCGGCTAGGGGAAGTCGGCGATGCATGGCCATCTCGGCCAAGCGAGCGGTGGTACCGATGGCAAGCCCGGTCCAGCAGTGCTGCCTGCTGCGCCGCCCGAAGTGATTCGCACCGAGGCAAAGCCGGGCGTGCGCCGCGGGCGAGGGGCACCGAGAGTCCTCGGGCTTTGCGCGCGTGGCGTTTTTGGGATCGTCGCGATTGTGGTGTCGCTCGCGGTGCTTGCTGTAGGGCTTCTGTATCTGCGCCTGCTGAGCAGTCCGATTTCGGTTTCGTTCCTCGTCGAGCCCATGCAGCGCGTGCTCAACGAAGATATGCCGGGCGTCCAGTTCCAGATCGAGGACGCCATCATCCAACTCTCGCCTCAGGGCGGTGTGGAGCTTCGACTGACCAGCGTGCGTGTGACCGAGGATACGGGCAGCGTGGTGGCGCTCGCCTCGCGCGCCTCCGTCCAGCTCAGTCTGCGCGCACTGCGCACGGGCCGCATCGCGCCATCACGCATCGACCTCCTGGCGCCGCGCGTGGTGTTGTTCTCGTCCGATCGGCCGTCCTACATGCTCGGCTATGGTCACGACCTGCAGGGCCGCACGCTCACGATGCCGACCGCGCCCGAGAGCGCGAGCAAGAGCGTGTCCAGCACGGCGCCGCAGCAGGCAACCGAGGTCGCCAAGACCGTCACGATCATGCGCGACCGCATTGACGCGGTCCGCCAGGTCGCCGAGATCGCAGCCGAGATGCGCCGCCGCAAGGGTGCCGCGTCCTATTTGGAGACGCTAGGTCTCAAGGATGCCTCTCTCATCGTCTCGGACGACGGGCAGCAGGCACTGCTCCAGGTTCCGAGCCTCGAGCTCACGCTCCGTCACAATTCGCAGCGTAGCGTCATATCGGGTGCAGGGACGCTGGCGGGTACGGGCGACCCGTTCAAGTATCGCTTCCGCATGGAGGACTCCGAGCGCCGCGATCGCCTGACGCTCAACGTCGAAGTCGAGGAGTTGGTGCCGCGAACCCTCTCACTCGGACATGCAGGGTTCGAGCTTTTCGAGGGCCTCGAACTGCCGCTCGTCGGGCGCGGGTCGATCGAGCTCTCGCGCCAGGGTGATGTGATCAGCGGCACGTTCGAAGTCTCCCTTGGCAGCGGGCGCGTGCACTTGCCGTGGCTCGGCAAGGTGCCACTGGAACTCGCGGGCGGCGAGATCAAGGCGAGCTATATCGGCGGGGAGCGCCGGCTCGTGATCGCGCCGTCAACGCTGCGCTGGCGCGGGAGCCACGCAACCATCAAGGGTGAGGTCGCGCCTGCTGCCAGCAGCGACGGGGCCGCCGGCTGGCGCTTCGAGGCGCAGGGCGTCGACGGAATGTTGACGGCCGAGGATCTCGGTGCGCCGCCGCTGCCGCTCTCCTCGTTGGCCGTGCGCGGTACCGCATTCCCGGCAAGTGGTCACGTCGAGGTTTCCGAGTTTCACATGGCGGCCGGAGAAGCCAAGGTAGCCATGGTCGGGACTGTCGCAGCGTCGGGCAGCGACCGTATCGCGCGCCTCGACGGACGCATCGGTCCGATGTCGCTCGATGCGCTCAAGGCCATGTGGCCGCAGGGGCTGGCGCCTCAGACCCGCAATTGGGTTGCGAACCACATCGTGACCGGCCGGCTCAGCGGCGGCGCCTTCAGCATGACGAACGAACGCCGTGATCGCATCGATCCGCGTGATCCGTCGGCCTTCCGGGAGCGCGCGGTGTCGCTGACGCTGGACGGCGAGCAAGTGAGCTTCGAATACCTCAAGGGTATGCCGCTGCTCGAGGCGCGAGAGGCGCGGCTGACGGTCGAGGGCACGACCGTATCCCTCAAGATTCCCACTGGTATCATCAGGTCGTCGCCGACGCAGTATCTCCAGGTCCAGGATAGCGGCTTCACCGTGACAGGCTCCGATGACCTACGTCCGAGGGCGCGCGTCGATGTACGCCTCGCAGGATCGGCGAGCGCGCTCGCGGATATTTTCAGCCGCCCGCCGCATGAGTTGGTGAGCAGTGGCTGGCTCGAAAGTACGGGCTTCGACGGCAAGCTCGACGCGCGCTTCAGCGCCGTGTTCCCGATGTACCCCGATCTGTCCATGCAGGACGTGCAGATCGTCGAAGGCAAGGCGAGCATCGTCGAGGGGCAAGCACGAAAGGTAATGGGGCGCTACAACGTCACGGGCGCGTCGCTGAAGGCGGAAGCCCGCGACAATGGCGTCGATGTCGTTGGTGAAGCCCTGCTCGACGGCGTGCTTGCCAAGCTTGGCTGGCGCTACGCATTTGCCGCGGGTGCGCCGGCTGATGCGCAAGGTCTTCGTCTGCGCGCCAAGCTCGGCAACAGCGAACGCGCCCAGCTCGGCTTGCTGATGGGCGATCTTGTCAACGGCGAAGTGGATGTCGACCTGACCGTGCGGCCCGGTGATGACGATGGTCAGTTCGCCCGCGTGACTGCCGATCTGACCGCAGCCGAGATCCAACTGACCGATCTCGCGTGGTCCAAGCCCGCAGGGCAGCGCGCGGAGCTCAGGTTCGATATCGGCAAGCGGCGCGAGGGCCATCTCGTGCTGCAGAACTTCCGGCTCGACGGCGATACCATCGGCGTCAGCGGGTGGGTTGCGCTCGGCGCCGACAACCGCCCGGTCGAGTACTTCTTCTCTGACTTCTCGCTCAACACCGTTAGCAGTCTGACCGTCCGCGGTATCCTACGGCCGGACCGCATATGGGAGATCAAGGCCAACGGTCCGCGTTTCGATGCGCGCAACGTCTTCGGCGGCTTCCTGAGCGTCAATTCGGGCGCGCGCCATGAGAGCAATGGTCAGCACCAATCCGTCGGTCTCGATCTCGAAGCCAAGGTCGATACGGTGACAGGCGTGCCGGATGTCTATGTGCGCACCAACTCCGATCCGCGCTTGCGGGGCGTGCAACTGAAGCTCGTCTCGCGCGGCGGCCAGGTGCGGGAGATCGACTTCAGCGGCCGTCATGAAAATGGGCGGCTGCTTCGTGCGTCGCTGAAGCCGGCCGCCGGTGCGCCGCGCGTTTTCACCGTCGACGCTGAGGACACGGGCGAGGCGCTGAAGCTCATCGGCATCTACCGCAGCATGCGTGGCGGCGAGGGCCGGCTCGAGGTCAATCTCGATGGTGTCGGCGCGGCGGAGCGGCGTGGCACGATGCGCGTGCGCAGCTTCTTCATCATGGGCGATCCCGTTGTGAGCGACATGGCGTCCGCCTACAGCGACAGCGGTCAGCCGGCGATCAAACAGGGATCGCGCGGGCAACAGGTGACGCGTGAGCAGATCGAGTTCGATCGCCTTCGCGCCTCTTTCGCGACCGGCAATGGTCAGCTCGTGATCGAGGAGATGGAGGTCGTCGGGCCTATTCTCGGTGCCACATTGCGCGGCAAGCTCGACTATCGCAGCGAGCAGGTGCATCTCGGCGGCACTTACACGCCGCTTTCGGGGATCAATCGCGCTCTTTCGGGTGTACCACTCTTCGGCGAGGTGCTGACTGGTCCGCGGCGCGAAGGCATTGTCGCGATGACGTTCGCCATCCAGGGGCCGATGAGCAGTCCGCAGTTCGTTCCCAATCCGCTGTCGCTGATGACGCCGGGCTTCCTGCGAGAAATCTTCCAGATGGCGCCAAGCAATCCGACGGTCACGCCGGGGCGTCTCCCCACGCAGACCAAGCGTTCGCCGCAGCCGCAGACGTTGGCAAGTCCACCGACTACTGGCCCGGCCGAGACGCCGGCCGGATCGCCGCCTCAAGCCGCGCCGGAGGCTGATACTACAAAGGCCGCACCGAAATCACGGACGCGAACAAAAAAAGTCACGCCTGAAGTTACAAATGGCTGGGCAGCGACGACGGACCCGCGCACCGGCGCGCCTCAGCGCAACTAATGAGCTAAGCGAACGTGCCGTTCAGCGACGCCGCTCACCCGAGCTCGCGAAAGTCGGTACCTGGAAACGCCGACGGTAGGCGCCGGGTGTCATGCCCGTCACGCGCTTGAAGAGCCGCCGGAAGAATGCCGCATCCTCATAGCCGACCTTCCAGCTGATCTCATCGGCCGATGCATCCGTGCGCTCGAGGCGCCGCTTCGCGTCCTCGATCCTCAGGCGCTGGACATAGTCGATCGGCGAAAAGCCAGTCGCCTCCGTGAAACGCCGCTTGAACGTGCGCTCGGCGAGACCCGAGCGCCGCACCATCTCCTCGACGGGGCTAGCAACGGCGAAGTGCTGCGCGAGCCACGCCTGCGCATCTGTGATCGAGGCATCGCCATGATCCCTGCGGCCCTCGAACACGATATAAGGTGCGAGGCCGTCGTGATGCCATTGCAGTGCGAAGCTCCGCGCTATCGTCTGAGCCGCCGTCGCGCCGACGTGCCGCGCTATGAGGTAGAGCACGAGGTCATGCCACGTCATGGAGGCGCCCGACGTGATCAGCTCTTCACGCTTGCCGGCAACGACCAGCACCCGTTCGGGGCTCAAGGGTATCTGCGGATAGGCGCGAGCGAACGCGTTCGCATAGCCCCAATGAACTGTCGTCTCCTGGCCGTCGAAGAGGCCCGTTTCGGCGAGCAGGAAGACACCTGAGCAGGCCGAGCAGAGCAGCGCACCTTTCGCGTGCATCTTGCGCGCCCAATCGACGAGCGCCGGATAGCGGCCGCACTCCCAGCCGTTCGGCCCGAGCAAGATGGAGGGCACGATGATGATGTCGGTCGTCTCGATGTCGGCGATGGCGCGCCGCGCTTCGATGGGAACGCCGCTGACCAAAGACACGCTGCCGCGCTCAGTGGCGACGATGTCGACGGCGAAGGGAGGGTTCTCCGGCAACGACGGGTCCGTGCGTCCGAGCATCCGGAAGGAGCCCAGCACGTCATAGATGCCCGTGAGCGTCGAGATGACCGCGTCGGGGATGGCGATGAGGCTCACATGCAGCGGCCGCGTCCGGGGCGACATGCGGGGCTCCTGGCACAAAAGAACCGTCTGTGGCCAGTCTCGCACTGCCGCGCTCTGAGGCCAATCGCCATTGTCCGCGCACTCGGCGCAAGGGCGCACCGGGATTGTGATGGAGCAGAACAATGACGTTAAATCAGCAGAAGCTCGACGCCCTCGTCGGGCGCCTTATCGGCGAGATTTCAGCCGGTTATGGCGGGGTCATGGTGGCCATCGGCGACAAGCTCGGCCTCTACAAGTGCATGGCCGGCGCGGGACCGCTAAACTCGCGGGAAGTCGCGCGGCGGAGCGGTTGCGCCGAGCGGTACGTGCGCGAATGGCTCAACGCACAAGTCGCCGGCGGCTACGTGGACTACCATCCCAGCTCCGCGACCTACGAGCTGACGGCCGAGCAGGCCGTTGTCCTGGCGGATGAGCTGAGCCCAGTGTTTCTGCCGTACGCCTGGCAGATCGTGGCCTCCATGTGGGCCGACGAGGCGAAGACGCTCAGCGCCTTCAGGACAGGCAAGGGCGTGAGCTGGGGCGAGCATGACGAGCGCCTCTTCTGTGGTATCGCCGCCTTCTACCGCAATGCCTACAGCGCGAACCTCATCGAGCATTGGCTGCCGGCACTGAGCGGCGTCACCGACAAGCTCGAGCGCGGCGCCCTCGTGGCGGATGTCGGCTGCGGTCATGGCCACTCGACGGTTCTCATGGCGAAGACATTCCCCAAGAGCCGGTTCTGGGGCTTTGACACTCACGAGGAGTCGATTGCCACTGCTCGGAAGGTTGCGCACGGGGCCGGCGTCGAGGATCGCGTCAGCTTCGGCGTGGCCAAGGCCGACACTTACGCCAAGCGAGACTACGACCTCGTGTGCTTCTTCGACTGCCTGCACGACATGGGCCGGCCGGTCGATGCCGTGCGCTATGCGGCGAGCGCACTGGCGGAGGACGGCACGCTCATGCTCGTCGAGCCTTTTGCCGGCGATCGTGTCGAGCAGAACATCGGGCCGATCGGGCGCCTCTACTACGCCGGCTCGACGACCATGTGCTGCGCGCACGCCATTTCCGAGAACGGCACGCACGTTCTCGGCGCGCAAGCAGGACCGCGCCAGCTCGAGGAGGTCGTGAAGGCCGCCGGGCTCGGCTCGGTGCGCAAGGCGCTCGAGACGCCGTTCAACCTCATTCTCGAAGCGCGGCATTAGGGCTGTGCAATTTCACAAAGCGAATGGGCGGCTGTCACCCGAGGAACAGCCGCCTTTGATGCGCTCGCTTAAGACGACGTCATCCTTAACCAACACAAAGAGAGTAACGACCATGAGCACACAAGAACTTCCGATCGCCGAGATCATGATCACGTCGGCTCCTGCAGCCTCGGCCGCAGTACCCCGCCGCGTTGCGAACAATATGTGGGAGGCTGTCGCGTCCTACCTCTATCGGCGTGCGCTTCGGCGGGCCGAGAGAGAGCTGATGAGCCTCGACGATCGCATGTTGCACGATATTGGTATCACGCGCAGCGAGATCCCGTCGGCAGTGCGCAGGGCACGCGAAAATCTATTGATGCCGATCGTGCCGCACTGATGCGGAGATTGATCCCGCACGGCTGCTCCCGAAGCAGCCGTGCGGTGATCTCATTTACACCGGTCGCAGGAGAACGTGCTTCTTGCGACCGAGGCTGAGCTTGATCACACCATCGGCGGACACGTCGCCCGAGCGCAGCTTCGCCTTCTCGTCGCTGACGGCCACGTCGTTCACGCGCAGGCCACCTGCTTGAATCTGGCGGCGCGCTTCGCTGTTCGACTTCACGAGACCCGACGTCACGAACGCCGCGAGAATGCCGAGCTCGTTCTCGATGTCGGCGACAGGCACTTCGATCGTCGGCAGGCCTTCAGCACTCTCGCCCTGCTCGAAGGTGCGCCGGGCCGTTTCAGCCGCAGCCTCGGCTTTCTCGCGCCCATGCAGCAGCGCGGTCGCCTCGGTCGCAAGCGTCTTCTTCGCTTCGTTGATCTCGGCACCTCCGAGAGCCGCGAGCTTGGCGATCTCGCTCATAGGCAACAGCGTGAAGAGCTTCAGGAAGCGCGCGACGTCGGCATCCTCGGTATTCCGCCACATCTGCCAGTAGTCGTAGACGGGGAGCTGATCCTCGTTGAGCCAGACGGCGCCGGCGGCGGTCTTGCCCATCTTGGCGCCGGAAGCCGTCGTGAGCAGCGGGCACGTGAGCGCGTACAACTGATGCGTGCCCATGCGCCGGCCGAGGTCGATGCCGGAGACGATATTGCCCCACTGGTCCGAGCCGCCCATCTGAAGGTTACACTTGTAGCGCCTCGCCAACTCCACGTAGTCGTAGGACTGCAGCAGCATGTAGTTGAACTCGATGAACGACAGCTCCTGCTCGCGCTCGAGACGCATGCGCGCCGAGTCCATCGAGAGCATCCGGTTCACAGAGAAGTGGCGGCCGACGTCGCGCAGGAACTCGATGTAGTTGAGTGGCGCGAGCCACTCGGCATTGTCAGCCATCACCGCGTCGTGGCGCGCGTCGCCGAACGAAAGGAACTTGGCGAAGACGGCCTTGATGCTCTCCTTGTTTGCCTCGATCTGCTCGATGGGGAGGATGCGCCGCGTCTCGTCGCGACCGGAGGGATCGCCGACCCGAGTCGTGCCGCCGCCCATGAGCGTGATGGGCTTACCGCCGCCGCTCTTCTGCAGCCAGTGCAGCATCATGATAGAGAGTAGGTGACCGATGTGCAGCGAAGGCGCCGTGCAGTCATAGCCGACGTAAGACACGATCTCGCCCTTGGCGGCGAGGGCATCGAGCCCCTCGAAGTCCGAGCACTGGTGGATAAAACCGCGCTCTGCCAGGATATTGAGGAAGTCGGACGTGTGCTTCGTCATGATATGAGGCTTTCGGTCGTATCCCTGCCGCCATGGGGCAGCAGGGTCGGCGCAAATTGCACAGGAAGGCCGCCATGGGCAAGATCAGGCGCGCGCTGGGGCTGATGAGCGGCACGTCCATGGACGGCATCGACATCGCCCTCATCGAGACCGACGGCGAGGATCATGTCCGGCGGCTCGCGGCTGGGGGCGTGGACTACGAGCCGGCCTTCCGGGAGCGGCTTCGGGGGGCGCTCCGCGATGCAATAGGTATAAAGCAACGCGACGAGAGGCCAGGAAGCCTCGCCGCCGTCGAGGCGGAGCTGACCCGGCTTCATGCCGAGGCGGTCCAGCGCTTCATTGGCGACCGGATGCTGCAGCCCTCGGCCATCGATGTGATCGGCTTTCACGGGCAGACGGTTTTTCATGCACCGGATAGGGGGCTGACCGTCCAGATCGGCGACGGCCCGGCACTCGCCGCGGCGACGGGCATCGACGTGGTCCACGACATGCGTGCGGCCGACTGTGCTGCCGGTGGCCAGGGCGCACCGCTCGCGCCGGTCTATCACCGCGCGATGGCGTCGAAGGCTCCCAGCCGTCCTGTGGCCTTCGTCAATATTGGTGGCGTCGCCAATATCACGTGGATCGGCGAGGACGGCCGGCTGATCGCATTCGACACCGGCCCCGGCAACGCGATGATCGACGATTGGGTCATGAAGCGGACGGGAGCGAAGCGCGACGAGGATGGTGCGCTGGCAGGCCGCGGAACAGTGCATGAAGACTATGTATCCGCCTACCTGCGCCACGACCACTTCGCGGCGCGCGTTCCGAAGTCGCTCGATCGCAATGCCTTCGATGTGGCGCTCGTCGATCCGCTCTCCCCGGAAGACGGCGCCGCAACTTTGACCGCCTTCACGGCCGCGTCGATCGCTCGGGCGCGCGAGCATGTGCCCCAAGAGCCGCAGATGTGGGTCATTGCCGGCGGTGGGCGCCGCAATCGCACGCTCATGTCGATGCTCGCGGGCTACGCGCAGTCCGCCGTCGTGCCTGTCGAGGCGCTTGGCTTCGACGGAGATGCCGTCGAGGCCGAAGCCTGGGCCTATCTCGCCGTGCGATCGCTGGACCGGCGGCCGATCACCTTTCCGGGGACGACCGGCGTGCGCGTGCCGTTGACTGGCGGCGTGCTCAGCCGCGCTTGATCTGCTCCCGTATGTGCAACTATGTGACGGCCGCCGACGAACGCGTAGTGCTCCACGGCTTTCGGGCGTCAAGGCGTTGCGAATCGATCCCTTTTCGCTGCAATTGCCTGAAGTTGGGAATCTGTGGAGGCGGGGTCGAATGTCCATCTTCGAAGCCATGGAGCGGCTGGCGGGTGCGGCATTGCTCGCTCTGGCGCCTGCGGCTGGCGTTACCGTTCCGGCCGATCACCGCAGCCGTGGCCCGGGCGTCGTCGCCCTGTTGCGCGGCCGCGGTGCCGGCGACCTCGTCGATGGCTATGTCGGCGAGTTGACGCGTGAAATCTGGGTCGGAGCCGAGACGCGCAGCCTTCCGCAGGAGGCTCTCGAGCGGCACTTCGCGGATCTCGCTGAGATAATATCCGGCTATGACATCGACGAGGCGTGCCTCGATGGTGCGCTGTCGGCGTCGGCAGGTGGCGACCGTGGGCGGCGCATCGCCGTCGATCTCTTTCTCAAGGCGCGCGCGGATGGCGCACTGGATGCGCGCAAGCTTTCCGACGACGTCGCTATGTTCGTGCTCGAGCGCAGCTTTGCCCGGCTTGTCCGCGAGCGCCAGCGGATCATGTCTCTGGCGCCGATGTTGAATGAGTTCGTGGGTGCGCGAGCAGCGTCCGCACCGCAGCCACAGCCCGAACCGCCCCGCGCGCCCGTCGAAGCAACGCCACAGGCAGCCTTCGCACCTCAGCCAGTAGCGCCCCTGCAGACGGCACCAGTGCTCCGGCCTGCCGCGCCGATGCCGACTGAAGTGGAAGAGCGCGCCCGAATCCGCGCTCAATACGACGTTTCGGAGGCGGCGGAAGCGCGCCTCATGACCCTCATCGAGGGGCAGGGTGCAAGCGGTGCGTCGCGCATCGCGCGCCTCGAATCGATTGCGCGCTGGCTCCAGGAAGCCCGCGCGCAGCTCATGCGCCCGACCAACGACGATGGCGACCTGCGCAAGCTCAAGATGCGCGCCGCCGATGCGCTCGCCGCGGGCGACCTCGCCCTCGCCATGGAGACGCTGAAGCAAATACGCCGTGCGCTCCGCGATGGGCGTCGCCGCATCGAGGCGCGTCTCGAGGATGAGGTTGCGGCTCTCAAAGCCCAGATGACCGAGGAAGCGCGTGCGGCAGCCAGGCTCGCGGAACTCGCCTTTGCGCGGCGCGACTACCTCGCAGCTGCGGATCTTTTTATCGAGGCGGCGGATTGCCTGCCGAAGAGCGCGCGCGAAGAAGCTTGGCGTTATCATCTGGCGCGTGCCGACGCTCTCCTGCGCAGAGGCGAAGAGGAGGGCGACGACGACGCACTTGGCGAAGCGCTCGCCGGCTACGGCGGGGTGCTGAAGCTGCTTGCTGATGGATCGAATGCGCACGGCGCTGCGCGCGCCAATATCGGCCTCGGACGTGCGCTGCACCGGCAAGCCGAAGCTGCGGCCGGCATCGGCCGCCTGGCGGATGCGATCGCGGCCTTCCGCAAGGCTCTGACGCTGGTTTCGGCTGATGACGCCGTGCTGTGGTGTGAAGCCCAGGGCGCTCTCGCGCGCAGTCTCATGCTCTCCGGCCAGCGCGCCCGGCAGATGCCTCCCATCCGCGAGGCCGTGGAGGCTTATCGCACGGCACTGTCGACCGCAACGGATGAAGTGGCGATGCAGAGCCGGCTCGAATTCAATCTCGGGCTCGGCTCGGCCCTGCTGGAGCTTGCCGAGTTCGACAAGTCACCGGATGTAGTCGAGGGCGCCGCTGCGGCCTACAAGGACGCCCTGGCCTCGCTGTCGCGGGATGAGGCGCCGGCAGCATGGGCCGAGGCGAGCTTCAATCTCGGCAGCGCCCTGCTGGCGCGTGCCGAAATGCGCGGCGAATCCGGGCCTGATGCCGAGCGTCTGGTGGCAGCCGTCGCAGCACTGAGTGGTGCAGCGGATGCAATGTCGCCCGAGCGCGATGGTGAGATCTGGGTCAATGCCAGCCTTACGCTCGCCGATGCGCTGGCAGCCTTGGCCGAGACCGAGCGGCCACCTCTAGGCCGCCTCCGTCAGGCCATCGCGGCCTATCGGCGAGTGCTCGAGGTGGTTAATCGTGCGGCGACGCCGATTACATGGGCGACGGCGAGCATGAACCTCGGCTCGGCGCTGATCCGGCTTGGCGAGCAGGAGGACAAGCGTAACAACTGGCTTGCGGCCGCTGGTGCCATGGTTCCCGCCCTCGAGATCTTCGAGGCGGAAGGCGCGACGGCCCACGCCGATCTCGCGCGCCGCACGCTGAAGCGCTTCCATGAGGAGTGGGTCGGCCTGCTCGCGCCTCAGCCGACAGGCCCGGTAGCACCGCCCGCCACGTCTCACCTTCAGCAAGTTGGCTGAGGGGCAACCTTCCTTTTGCCGATGGGTTCTTCTATCAGGCGTCGCGTATAGTATCCGCGCGGCGGCCTGCGCTCGTCCGCGATTGTCCGTGCTGTCAGATCATCCGACCAAGGAAAGCCGATGTCCCGAATTTCACTGCGCCAGTTGCTTGATCACGCCGCCGAGCATAGCTACGGCGTCCCTGCCTTCAACATCAACAACATGGAGCAGGCGCTCGCCATCATGGAGGCGGCGAACGCCGTCGACGCGCCCGTGATCATCCAGGCAAGCCGGGGTGCGCGATCCTACGCAAACGACATCATGCTCCGGCATATGATGGATGCCGTCACAGAGATCTACCCGCACATTCCCGTCTGCGTGCATCTCGATCACGGCAACGAGCCCGCCACCTGCATGACGGCGATCCAGGCCGGCTTCACGTCCGTGATGATGGATGGGTCGCTGAAGGCGGACGGCAAGAGCCCAGCCGACTGGGACTACAACGTCCGTGTCACCAGGGCAGTGTCCGACATGGCCCATCTCGGCGGCATTTCGGTTGAGGGTGAGCTAGGTGTGCTGGGGTCTCTCGAGACGGGCATGGGCGACAAGGAGGACGGTCATGGTGCCGAGGGCAAGCTCAGCCACGATCAGCTTCTGACGAACCCGGATGAGGCCGTTAAGTTCGTCAAGGAGACGAAGGTCGATGCGCTCGCCATCGCCATGGGTACGAGCCACGGCGCCTACAAGTTCAGCCGCAAGCCCGATGGCGATATCCTCGCGATGCATGTGATCGAGGAGATTCATCGCAAGCTGCCGAGCATGCATCTGGTCATGCACGGCTCGTCGTCGGTGCCGCAGGAACTGCAGGAGATCATCAACAAGTACGGCGGGAAAATGCCGCAGACGTGGGGCGTGCCCGTCGCCGAGATCCAGCGCGGCATCAAGAACGGCGTTCGCAAGATCAACATCGATACCGACAATCGGATGGCGATGACCGGTCAAATCCGCAAGGTGTTTCACGAGGCGCCGGGCGAATTCGACCCACGCAAGTATCTGAAGCCCGCTATGGAAGCGATGACCAAGCTCTGCAAGCAGCGCCTGGAGGAGTTCAGCACCGCGGGTCAGGCTTCGAAGATCAAGAAAGTGCTGACGCTCGCCGAGATGGCCAAGCGGTACGCGAGTGGGGAGCTCGATCCGAAGTTTGCCTGACGTGGGCGTTGGTCTAAGGATGGGACATGCCGGAGCGAGGCAGGCTAACTCCCGAACAGCGGCCGCGGCTCGGCTCCCAACCTAGCCGTCCTGCCCATTTTCCGAGCACATTGCCTATTCTTAAGGCCGGACTTGCTCTAAGTTCTCGCCTTAAAATCTGGCAGTGATGGGCTAACGTTCGGGTCGATCGAGGCAATCTGCTCCGTGATCTGTTCTGGCACGTCGCATGCTTTAAGCATGACGTGTCGGCGGCGTTGTCGCCGTCACCGCAGGGAGCGCAGGCGAAGTCACATGAAGAAGATCGAAGCCATCATAAAGCCCTTCAAGCTCGACGAGGTGAAGGAGGCGCTCCAGGAGATCGGCCTCCAAGGTATCACCGTGATCGAAGCCAAAGGCTTTGGCCGTCAAAAGGGGCACACCGAACTCTACCGCGGCGCTGAATATGTCGTCGACTTCCTACCCAAGGTGAAGATCGAGGTCGTGCTGCCGGACGACATGGTCGGCAAGGCCGTCGATGCCATCCAGAAGGCCGCCAAGACCGGCCGCATCGGCGATGGCAAGATCTTCGTGTCCACCATCGAGGAGGCGATCCGTATTCGCACCGGCGAGACCGGTACCGACGCCATCTGACGTTCCTGCCCAATTTCAGTCCTCGCCCGACACGGTGTCCGCGAGGATTGCCTTTCCCGCCTTACACACTCCGCCAATCACAAACTGGGGAAACTTAGCATGTCCAAGACCGCTGCCGATGTGATCAAGACGATCAAGGACAAGGAGATCAAATTCCTTGACCTGCGGTTCACCGACACCAAAGGCAAGATGCAGCACGTCACCGCCGACGCCTCCTGCGTCGACGATGCCATGTTCGCCGACGGCTATGCCTTCGACGGATCCTCGATCGCCGGCTGGAAGGGCATCGAGGCTTCTGACATGACGCTGATGCTCGATCCCGCCTCGGCGCACATGGATCCGTTCTTTGCGCAGAGCACGATGGCCATCTTCTGCGACGTCATCGAGCCGTCGACGGGCGAGCTTTACGAGCGCGACCCGCGCGGCATCGCCAAGAAGGCCGAAGCCTACATGAAGAGCACGGGCGTGGGCGACGCCATCTACTTCGGCCCCGAGGCCGAGTTCTTCGTGTTCGACGACGTCCGCTTCACGTCCGATCCATACAATACCGGTTTTGTCCTCGACGGCTCGGAGCTGCCCTCCAACATGGGCACCAAATACGAGACGGGCAACCTCGGCCACCGTCCGCGCACGAAGGGCGGTTATTTCCCGGTACCGCCGATCGACAGCGCCCAGGATATGCGCTCCGAGATGCTCTCGGTGATGGCGGAAATGGGCGTCGTCGTAGAGAAGCACCACCACGAGGTCGCTTCCGGCCAGCATGAACTCGGCATCAAGTTCGGCCCAATGATCACGATGGCCGACCACATGCAGATCTACAAGTACGTGATCCATCAGGTCGCGCAGGCCTACGGCAAGACGGCGACGTTCATGCCGAAGCCCATTTACGGCGACAACGGTTCGGGCATGCACTGCCACCAGTCGATCTGGAACGGCAGCACGCCGACGTTCGCCGGCAACAAGTACGCCGATCTCTCGGACACTTGCCTCAGCTATATCGCTGGCATCCTGAAGCACGCCAAGGCCATCAACGCCTTCACGAACCCGTCGACCAACTCCTACAAGCGTCTGGTCCCAGGCTACGAGGCGCCGGTTCTGCTCGCCTACTCGGCGCGCAACCGCTCGGCCTCCTGCCGCATCCCGCACGTGACGAACCCGAAGGCGAAGCGCGTCGAGGTCCGCTTCCCGGATCCGGCCGCCAATCCGTACCTCGCGTTCGCCGCGATGCTGATGGCCGGCCTGGACGGCATCCAGAGCAAGCTCCACCCTGGCGATGCCATGGACAAGAATCTCTACGACCTGCCGCCGGCCGAGCTCGCGAAGATTCCGACCGTTTGCGGCTCGCTGCGCGAAGCCATGATGAGCCTCGATGCCGATCGCGGCTTCCTCAAGATGGGCGGCGTGTTCAGCGACGACATGATCGACGCCTATATCGAGCTGAAGATGGCCGAGGTAGAGCGCATGGAAATGACGCCGCATCCGGTCGAGTTCGACATGTACTACTCGGTCTAATACGAGGCGCCTCGGGGGGACGGGCCTGGCGACAGGCCCAACGAGGGGGGCCGGACCATCGAGGTCCGGCCCAATTATTTTGGGCGATTTCGAAGTGTGGCGTGGTGCACCCGCCGCCTCCACGCGCATTGCGCTTATGCGCCACGCGCGATCATGTCCCGCTCACCTGCGGGAGCCTGCGCCGCCTCCTGTGACTGCCTGCGCTCGATCCCGCGGCTGCTCGGCCCAGGTGGTCGGAAGTTCTTCGCTGCGGGTTGAATTGTTTGAGGTAGATGTTTGCCCTTCGGCGATCGACCTGTTACAAGGCCGGCGGCTTGCGGGGCGCACATCGCTCTGCTGCCCGCGCTCCCTTCGTCTATCGGTTAGGACGTCAGATTTTCAATCTGAAAAGACGGGTTCGACTCCCGTAGGGAGCGCCAT